>Ga0190284_1000132_pt1 | contig 57225 bp, 58 predicted proteins | sample 48691812_MG_FD_161668 | JGI IMG/M metagenome (GOLD analysis project Ga0190284, IMG submission 161668) | Hydrothermal vent microbial mat bacterial communities from Southern Trench, Guaymas Basin, Mexico - 4869-18-1-2_MG | ecosystem: Environmental > Aquatic > Marine > Hydrothermal vents >...
AGGCAACCCTGCACGGATAACTGCCGGTGCTCGAACTGCAAAAATCCCTTCAACGGCCTCACCGTCACCAAAATGACGACCTGTGCGCTCGACAACGTTTACAAATACAGTCTCTTCCGCAGAATCTGTGGGTAAGATGGTGCTCAGAGCATCGAGAAAGTATTGTTGCATAAGGCATTAGGTCGCCGGTGAAAGGCCATTTTTCTCAACCTTACTTTCTCCCGGCCTTACCTTCTCTCTCAGGGGCGGCTCTCACCCCGTTCTGGAGCCGTCCATGAGAGAGAAGGTAAGAATAGAGCCGCTCGTCACCCACAAATTCTGCTGACGAGCCCAAATACAAGGCTCTTTCCGACGCCGACCTCGGTGAGCTAATGGAGTTGCCCTGCGGGTGTGAGTCGGTACCGCTTCGAAAAACCCTCACCTCATATACTTGCAAAAACTGTGGCGAGTTATACTGGTACTCATTCTGCTGGGAGGAGGTCGTCCAAGACAACTGTACCTGGCACTGCACGGATTGTGGCACATGCAGAGATTGGCGAGAATGGCACTGCCCAAAATGCAACAGCTGTACCTACGGCGTCTCGCTTCCCTGTGAAAACTGCGGTTAGACCGAGTGAGGATAGTATCAGATTCCTAATGCCCGGTCTTATTGAGATGTTACGTCAAGGGCGATAGCAGAACGATTTCTCCCGGAAAGTATACGGAGTTCGGTGACGAATCAGGATAGGTCGTAGATATCGACATCTCGATATCTACGGGAATAGCTTCCAACCATCAAAAGCCAAGACCGGCTGTTCCTGAGAGCAACATCGCGCGTCCTCCCACCGCTAACACGAGCGTTTGCGTGCTGAAGCATCCGAGAATCCTGGAACAAAAGCAGCCTCACCCGGTCGTATCAGTGAGATAATGACGCGTCCGGCTCAGGGTGAGAGCCGCCGAACGCTATCAACAATGAAAGGAGAGGACATGAATCAGAGACACCGGATCTCATTGGTATTCCTGCTCGTGGTTTCATTGATCCTTCCTGCGGGTGCGGTGGCCGCGGAGGAATCCGCAAAGGCAACAATCGATTCCCTCGTCCAGGGGAACACAGAATTCGCCGTGAAGCTCTATCACGAGCTGCAGGCTTCTGACGGTAATCTCTTCTTTTCGCCCTACAGCATCTCGTCGGCACTGGCCATGACTTACGCCGGGGCTCGCGAGAATACCGCCAAAGAGATCAAAGATGCGCTGAGCTACGAGCTACCCGCTGCATCACTCCATCCAACATTCAAAAAACTGAATGAGTTCCTGCTCACCACTGCCCGTGAATCCGGCCTGAAACTGAACATCGCCAATGGTTTGTGTCTGACCGGCGGCAATGTGAGCGAAGAGTTCAAGGCTTTGCTCAAAAAGGACTATGACGCCGAGCTCTTCGCCGGTGGCTTGAAGAAGATCAACGCCTGGGTCGCAAAGAAAACCGAAGGCAAGATAGAAAAAATACTCGAGAGCCTATCGCCCAACTCGGTGTGTGTGCTCTTGAACGCGATTTACTTCAAAGGCCGATGGGAGAGTCGATTCGATCATCAACGCACGCGTCTCGTGCCTTTCTGGGTCTCTTTGAAAAAGCAGGTCAAGATCCCCCTCATGTACCAGAGCAGCGACTTAATTCTGCTCGATAAAAAGGGATTTCAGGTCGTTGCCATACCCTATGACGGCGGTGACATGTCCATGATCATCCTGCTCCCGCGGAATGTGGACGGTTTGGCCGAACTGGAGAAGAAGCTGAGCGCGCAGAGCCTGAAGCAATGGTTATCGGAGCTGTTCAAGCAGCGTCCCCGAGAGATCGATCTGTTTGTACCGAAATTCAAGCTCGGAACGAGCTACGACCTGATACCCGCCTGTCAGAACCTGGGAATCAAAGATGCCTTCGTACCGGATATCGCTGATTTCCAGGGCATGGGATGGCCGAAAGCAAAGATCTGGATCTCCCAGATCCGACACAAGGCGTTTGTCGAGGTCAACGAGGAAGGAACCGAGGCCGCGGCAGCTACGGCCGTCGAGTTGAAGATCCGTTCCGCCCCGCGCCATCCGGTTTTTCGTGCCGATCACCCCTTCCTCTTCTTGATCCAGGACAATCAATCGGGCAGCGTCCTGTTCATGGGCAGGGTGGTCGATCCCAGCGCTTCCTAGAAGCAGGCTATCGTAGAATAGGAGCGCATCCGGCTGGCGGCTGAGTGTCGGCGGCGGATGCGCAATATCAATTTTGGAGTACTTTGCATCGTCTCGTTCGGGAGGATTTTCGGAGCAAACGCACGACGCACGTCATAGCATGATCGACTCCGGCTCTTGACATGCGAACCGAATTTGGTGCCGTATATAGCTCGGAGGTATCGATCATGAGCCTGGAAAAAGACATCAGACCCATCACCTACTTGAAAACGCGGGCCGCAGAACTGTTGAAACAGGTAAACGAGACTCGCAGACCGGTCATCATCACTCAGAGCGGTGAACCGAAGGCTGTGCTTCAAGACCCCCAAAGCTATGAAAGCATGCGAAATGCGCTGGGCCTTCTGAAGTTGATCTCGCAGGGGGAGGAGGAGATCCGCAAAGACCTCGTCCGTTCGCAGGATGATGTATTCTCGAGAATCGAAAAGGCAGTGTTTTGACATGCACAGCACCGCAGAAGGACCGGCTTGAGTCATATTTCCACGTCATTCGCATTACCAACCCGCCATAAGTCTTTAAAAAGCAAAGCCGTGCAAAAAATCCCCAAACATCGATTAATGTCGATGGGTACCCATGGCCGATATCATCTCAGATGGGTGCAGAACGGGAAACTCGGCCTATTACGGTGGAGATCGACATGGCTCGTCCAGCGAAGCGACCTGGGGCGGGATGGCCCTTGGTTCTCCTGACCGCGGTGATGATGGTGGCTTGTTTGAGCGCCTGTGCCTCTGATCCCTCCTCTTCGAGGGTTCTCCACGGTTCCGGGACCGAGATGGCCCGGGCCGATTGGAACGAGCAGGGCGTTGGAGCAAGCGAAGTCCAAACCCCGTCCGCAGGTCGCCGCGAGCTCGATGCGGCCATCGACGGCCTCGCCTCCCAGATCGCCGAGAGCATGACCATCACGGGACAGAAGACCGTAGCCATACTCGACTTCGTCTCGATGCAGAAGGAGGCCGGCCTGTTCGGCCGGTTTTTATCGGAGGAGCTGATCTCGCGCCTCTTTCTGACGGAACGATTCGAGGTCGTGGAGCGGCGCTTCCTCGACGAGGTTTTGAAAGAACAGGAGCTCTCCGTCTCGGACTTTTTCGACGACGACTCAGTCAAGGAACTGGGCCGGCTGCTCGGTGTCGACGCCGTGCTCGTAGGGACCTACGCCGATGTCGGTTCGGAAATCCGCGCCAACGGCCGGCTGATCTCGATCGAAACCGGGAAGCTCTGCGCCGTGGCCAATGAGTGGATCGCGAAGGATGTGGAGGTACTGACTCTCCTCAGAACGGAGCAGGCAAAGCCTCCGATGCAGAAGACCTCAACAGCCACACCCTCACCGGCAACGTCAGCGACGCACAACGCCTTTCAGCAAAAGTCTTTGGATGAAAACCCGGTGCACACTGTGACACACCCTGCCAATTTTCGTGGAGCTTCGCCGCGCACCGCGCGCAACGGATCGGCGAAGGCTGGCGAACGCCCCGATGGACGGCCTCCCCGGGAGAGGATCAGGGATTCCATCGAGAATGCGAGCAGGCTCTATAATCAGGGGCGATTTCCGCAGAGCGCCGTGGTGGCCAAGGCAACCCTGGCCGATCCGTATTTCGACAGGTTTGCCACGGCTCACGACCTGGGATGGGTGAGCTTCATCCTCACCGAGGAAATCTGGCAGAAGTCGGGTAAAAACTCGAGCAAAAGGTCTCCGCAAGCCAAGGGGAGCTACGAACAGCCTCTCCGGCTGGCGAAGAAAGCGATGAAGATGGACTCCACCGCCCCCATGGCCATGTGCGCCTGGGCACAGGTTTTGCTCCGCACAGGCCGCAAACAAGACGCCGAAAACCACTTCGACAAGGCTTTGAAACTGGATCCCTACTGCCGAAAAATGCCGCATTTCCTCAAAAAATCCCTCGCCGATCGGCCGCACCGCCGGCCGCTACGCAAAGGGTTGCGCCAGGGAAAGTAAAAACGATTCCGATGATAATCCGATGATGGAAGCATCAACACCGGAGGGTAGAGCTGAAGAATCTGCCGAAGCTATTGCGATAGGATTAATCATGGTTGGATTAATCATGGTTAGAGCTCTGAACTTCCTGGAGTTTGTGCTCGTGAGACGATTTCTTTGACCTAATTCATCAGGGACCGGGATATTGTTTTGAGAAAGCAGACATGACGTCCGAGGTTTTGCGGCTGCTTTTCGTAGTCCCGGATGCGTGCCCTGATGAGTAAAGGAATCTTCTCTCGACCATGACCCCTGAAGAACTCTTGGCTCATGCCGATTTTTTGCAAACCCTGGCTCGGCGCCTCGTTACCGACGAGATTCAGGCGGCTGATATCGAGCAGCAGACGTGGTTGGCTGCTTTGGAGCACCCCCCTGCGCGGGAGAAACCAGTGCGGGCGTGGCTCTCGACGGTGGCGCGCAACTTCGTACGCCGCATGCACAGGTCGGAGAGGCGGCGGGTCAAACATGAGCACCTCGCCCCTAAATCAAAGCCGACCACCTCTCCTGACGAGATCGCCGAGCAAGAGGAGATCCGCCGGCGTCTCATCGATGCCGTGCTGCAGCTCAAGGACCCCTATCGCATTGCGATCGTGCACCGCTATTATGACGGCCTCCAACCCAAGGAGATCGCCAGCCGCCTCGACATTTCCGTGGAGCGGGTTTGGACCCACCTGAAGAGGGGGCTTGCGCAGTTGAGGAGCCAGCTCGACGCACAACACGCAGGGAACCGGATGAAATGGTTGCCGGCGCTCGCAGCCAGCGCCGGCCTCGAAGCGGGGATTTCGACCGCTGGGGCCGCTGGCGGCGGTGGTACAGTTCTGGCGGGTGGGGTGTCGATGGGGTTCATGGCGAAGACCGGCCTAGCCCTGCTGCTTCTCGTCGGAGCTGGAGTCGTGGCGTTGCGCGCGTTACCGAGCGAATCGGAGATGGACAGGAGCCGCGCACTGGAGGTCGCTCTGGTTGATCGGCCCGCGGCGACAGATGGAGCCGGCCTCGAAGAAGATCCCCCGGTTCAGGAGCGAACGACGGAGCGGATTCCGGTCGAACCTGCAGCCGCTCGGGGCGGCATCGCCTTCTCGGGAAGCATGGTCAATTTACCGCCCCCAGGCTCGGCGATCGGGCCTGCACCGGCATCGGGTGTTACGGCGCGGTTCACCCTTCAGGAGGCGAGCGGCTTCCGCGACATCTCTGTCAGGGAATCGATCGTTGTCGATGAGCACGGCGGGTTCAGGTTCGAGTGCAAGGATCCTGGGACACGGCCGCTGACCCTCTACATCACTGTCGAGAAGGACGGTGAGTATCGGGCCATCTACCGGCGCAGGCGGATCGAGGACAAGCCCTGGGTGGCGCAAAGCCTGGCCCTCGAGCGGGTACCCCACGGCACGCTGAGCGGCGTGACGGTCGACGCCTACGGAAATCCCCTTGCAGGTGTGCGGGTGCGTTTCGACGGCCCCACCATGGCGCTGGGAGTCAGCCTGGAGAACAGCCCGGAGGCGTTCTCCAACAGGAACGGCCGTTTTCAGGTGGAACATTTCCAGGGCCATGGGGGGATCGTGGCCACCCTCGATGGCTACCGGCAGCTCGATGCGCCACCAACTCGCAGAAAAGACCGCGGGGGCTGGGCCTCCGTGACTGTTGTGCTAGCCCCCGTGGGATCGCTGGTCCTGCGGGCCGAAGACCACCACGGGCAATCGGTTGGCGGACTGGTGGTCAAAGCCGACATTTCGCAGGCGGAACCTCTTCGACAGCGTGATTCTATCTCCGGTGATGCGCGGCAGCCCGCAAAGGGCAAAAGCGACGCCGATGGCCGGATCGTGCTGGACGAGATCTGGACCGCCAAGAAGCTCGCCCTCGAGCTGTCTTACAAAGGCAGCACGTGGAGATCCGAGTGGCGCGTTCAGGATCGGCTGATCTACGATCCTTCGCATGAGGAGGTCATGCCGATCGTGGTGCCCACCCAAGGGATCCTCGAGCTCACAATTCCCGTGCCGCCGCCCTTTCGACTCCACGGCTGGGTGGTTTCGAACGACGGCTCCCCGGTGGCCGATCCGTGGGTGGAGCTGAAGGAGAGGGGCCGGCAGGGTTGGACGTCTTATTGTTACGGCAAGAACTTCCGCGGCGATGAGCAGGGTTGTTTTGAGCACGTCGTGTATGCTCCGCATCCTCCGGAGCGACTCTACGTGACCGCTACGGATGATCCCAGCGATTCGTCGATGTTCGGCGCCTATTCCAAGCCGCGTTACAGCGGTGCGATAACCTGGCTGCTGGATTTCGAGGCCGCCGATGAGCGCCAGCTCCTCATCGAGCTTGTGCTGGAGCCGTTGCTGGCGATCGAGGGGAAGGTGTTGACTCGGGAGACGACACCCGTCAAGGGCATGATCTCGGCGGTTCCGGCAGCCGGAGGCGAGGACCTCGGCTTGCTCAACAACCGCCACACCGACTTGAGGGAGGATGGCGGATTCCGGCTGGCGGGGCTCGCTCCCGGGCGGTACGACCTCGAGGTGACGCAGGAAGAGGATTTCTTCTTCACCTCACCGCTGGTGCGGCACCGGTTCCACGACATCGAGGCGGGGACTTACGGACTGGACTTGACCCTCGGCGAGACGGGAGCGGCCACGGTGACCATCGAAGCGTACGGTCCGGACGGGGGTGCAGCCTTCCTGGCACCCGTGATGGGGCTCCTTCGTTTCAGCGGCCCGGAACCCCAGAAGGTCACGGTTCGTGCCGGTGTCACCGAGATCCGGAGTTTCGACGGTTGGCCTGAACGCGCCACGCTGAACATGTCCTACGGACAGTCCGGCGTGATGGGCAAGGCGGGGCCCGAGATGTACCACTACTACGGCAGGGTGGAGGGTTCGCGCTATACCTTTGATGCGGTAAGCCCAGGCTGGTATTGCTTCGCCGCACGCGCGTTCGACGCGCAGGGCCGGGCGTACCATCCCGTGGGCACCGGCCGGATCTACCTGGAGCCAGGGTCTCATCTCATCCGTTTTGCCCTCCGCAGGGAGGGAACGTTGAAGGGGTGTGTGATGTCCGGCGAGGAGATTTGGAGCTTGTACGTCGCCCTGCGGGACGAATCCGGAAATCCCGTGCTCACCTTGCGGAACGGCACCCTCTACGACCGGATCAGTCCTGTCGGCGCCGACGGCAGCTTCATTCTGGACCGCGCCCCGGTGGGACGCTTCACCCTCGAGTTCGGCACCGAAGCGGAGCTCCACGCCGGTGAATGCCGGCATGCGCAGGAGATCGTAATCGTGGAGGGGAGGAATCCTCCGCTCGCGGTGCATGTGCCGTGAGCGTCGCGGACCGTATTCAACCGGGAATCATTCGAGAGGCGAAGGTCATGAAAACACCGAGGCTCATCACCTTATCGATCGTACTAGTCCTTTTACCGGCGGTCTGCGCCGTCGCTCAAGAGGCCGGCAAGGTCGAGAAGATCCCGCCGTCCACGAGCGCGCCGAAGGGCAAGACTTTGGAGTCTGTTTCCAAGGAGGGTCAGCCTTACTGGTACCGCCTTCCCAAGAAGCTCAGCGCGAAGAATCCGCCCAATCTGATCTTCATGCTCCATGGCACCGGCATGCCCTGGGGCTGGGCTTTCTGGAACTACAGCATCGACTCCGGCGCATTCCGCAAGAACGACATCCTCGTGGCGCCGGAAGGCGTGACCCCGGGGCATGGCGGCACCTTCAACTTCGTCCAGGGCAAGAAGGACGGCGACCAGATCGCGGGTCTGATCCGGCTGTTCCGTCAAAAATATCCGGTCAACAAGGTGTACGTCTACGGGCACAGCCAGGGCGCCTTTTTCGCCTACTGGTTCGCCGGGGCGTACACCGAGCTCGTCGATGGCATCGTGGCCCACGCCGGCAACGTGCTCGATGTCGATCACAACAAGCTGGCCAAGAGCAAGGTGGCGATCGGGATCCTCCACGGCAAGGCGGATGCCGTCGTGCCCGTGGAGTGCGCTCTGCGCACGGAAAAGATCTACCGCGATGCGGGCTACGAGAAGATCAAGCTCTACGTCGTGGAAGGGCTGAACGCTAAAACCGGGCACTGGCCCCTGCCTCGGCAGGTCAGCGAGATGTTCGAGTGGCTCGATCAGGTCTCCTCCGACAGCCCCGGCCAGTGTCTCGATACGGCCTGGAGTGAGCTGGCCGAGGAGGCGCCGGATCTTGCGCAGATCGTCGACGCCGCCGGGAAGGCCGGCACCTTCCTCAAGAAATACCGCGGCGAGGATCGCGAGCAGCTCGCCGCGCGCCTCGGCCGGATCGAGGAGCTCCTGGCGCAGATCGAGACCGCCCAGGCCGAGGCCCTCGTCGAGCAGATCCAGAACTCCAAATCGAAGGAGTTCAAGCCGTGGATGACCCAGTTCCGAGTCGTCCATCAGGCTTTCCAAGATTCGCGGACCTGGAAGAAGCGCTTGAAGACTCAGATCGCGCTCGCGAAGAAGCACGACAAAACCGTGACCAAGGCGATGAATCGGATCATGGCGAATGTGGACAAGAAATCCCTGTTGGCAGCCCTGGGCGCCCTGGAGAAGTGCCCTCTTGCCGCCGACTACGACCGGCTCGCGACCCTGATGTCGCGCCGCGTGGAAAAGCCGCCCAAGGGGTTCAAGAACCAGGATGTGGAGCGGTTCAGAAACCTGATCGAGTCGCGGACCGAGGGCATCGACGAGGGAGAAGCCCGTGCTCGGGAGGTCGCCGGCGAGCTGATCAGCCCCTTCCTCGAGGGCGACGACGCCGAGGTCGAGTGAACTTCTGCCCTGCTATTTGTGCGCATTCCTGTTTCGCCACCGTCCGGCGACCGATACCGAGATATCTGCAGCGGAGTGGCGAGTTGTCATACGATCGCTGGCTCAGCGCGGGGAGCGCCTGGCGGTCGCTTGTCTTATCACCCTACCCAAACGAAAGCTCTGTCAGCGGCCTGCTCGATGGCTCAACGCGACGAGCGCTTGGTGACCGCTTGTCTCATCACCCTACCCACACGAGAGCAGTATCAGTAGCCCGACCGGTTTAGGGAGGGCGGCGAGGTACCTACCACCGTTGATCCGCCGTCCGATTGCTCCACCCCCGGACTCCACGCAGCTCCTCCGACGTCAGCAGCACGAGCGACAGTACTGTCGACGATTGATTTTCCGACCGACCTCGATCACTACTTCGGGAAACTTCGGCCAGGCAGTTTCCCGAGCCTGTTGTTAGATACTCGCACCACGCACTCCCACCGCACGCGCCACGGCCTTCCGTAGCCCGACCGGTTTAGGGAGGGCGGCGAGGTGCCTTCCACCGTTGATCCGCCGTCCGATTGCTCCACCTCCGGACTCCACGCAGCTCCTCCGACGTCAGCAGCACGAGCGACAGTACTGTCGACGATTGATTTTCCGACCGACCTCGATCACTACTTCGGGAAACTTCGGCCAGGCAGTTTCCCGAGCCTGTTGTTAGATACTCGCACCACGCACTCCCACCGCACGCGCCACGGCCTTCCGTAGCCCGACCGGTTTAGGGAGGGCGGCGAGGTGCTTTCCACCGTTGATCCGCCGTCCGATTGCTCGCCCCACCTGGCTCGTAGGGAGGGTGGAGCATCCACTGGTAGTCAGTTGAACCGGCGATTCACTTGTTTCGTGATCGGCGTCTTTTTCAAAAAAAATCCTTGGCGATCTTGCCGAGAAAAATTACCGGAATACCCTCATTTTTCTCCCCCTTCGTGCTCTTCGTGGTCTTCGTGGTAAAGTAGTTTTTTGGATCATTCTCAGTGTTAGTCACCGAGGCAGCCTGGCGTGCGCACGGCACCAGGCAGTTGCTGATCCACTACCGGAAACAACACCATGCGCATCAGATCGATGACCGATGACGATCTCTCATTCGCGGAAGAGTGCACCACGAAAGAGGGGTGGCTCAGCGAAACCGCCAACGTTTTCCGGGCTTTCCTCGGTTACGATCCCGCAGGCTGTTTGATCGCCGAGGAAAAAGGTCGCCGCATAGGGATGTGTATCGCCGTCTCATACGGTGCGTACGGTTTCCTCGGCGAGTTGATCGTCGTCGCGGATTGCCGCAACCGGGGTATCGGCCGCGCGCTCCTGGAACAGGGCATCGCCTATCTCCAAAATCGCGGCTGTCATAGCATCTACCTGGACGGCGACACACCCGCCGTGCCGCTCTACGAGAGAATCGGTTTCCCGCATATCTGCAAATCGCACCGGTTCGTCGGCAGGGTTCGGGGTAGACGCCATGACCACGTCAAGCCGATGCAACCTTCAGATCTGGATGACGTCGGCGCGCTGGACAACGCGGTATTCGGAGCCGACCGTCGTTGTGTCCTGAACTACCGTCTCTTGCACTTTCCAAAGTATTGCAAAACGATATCCACGATCAAAAGGGGATGAAGATCCTCGTTGATACCAACAACAAAAGAAGGGTCAGAAACCTAGCATTCGCTTCCCTCGACTCGGTCCTAATCCTTATTTTGTTATGTGTAGTTACATATAAATCGATAAATATTTCTCGCATCTTCAATACTTCGAATCTTTGCTGTGTGATATGTCCATCCGATATGCTCGCTTATAGCAGCATAAAGTGTTTTTCTATCTACACACCCAGATTTCCATAAAGGATCGAGAATTTTGTGAATTTCTTTCCGTGCATTTTTAATTTGTTGATTAGGTATGCAACCTAGCGGCCTTGTTTTATTTTTGGTTTTGTGGTGGCACCCTACATAGTTCCCACAACTGTCACATTTCCAGAAAGGGAGGTTAGACAAGTCGGGCCTATGGGGGTATATTTCAGCCCCATCGGTTAACCTTGCATCAACTTCTGTCTTGCATTCACAGCAATAGATTTTCATACGATTCAGATCCACATTACGTCGCAAATCAGCAGCGCGGTCTACCGCGGATACTGGATTTATCTTGGTAGACGACCTCATATACTAGGGTTTGCATTCATCCTACTTCGGACATTTCAGGCTCCAACTCGGAGTCACGTTCTTTCCGGAGGGTCTCGCCCGCCTTTTTGATGAGAAAGGATCTTCGCGCGATTGTCGGCAAAGCACTTCCGGGCCAGGAGCTCCGCCTTTTCACTCTTCAGTCGATCCCTTTCGGCGGGATCGATGGCCTTCTCAAATCCCTCGGCTTCCTTTTCCAGCGCATCAATAATCTGCGTGAAAGCTTCAGAGGGGCTGTTAGGTAAAGCCAGACCTTCCCCTGCTTTGATCCCGGAGATCAATTTGCAAAAATAAACAAGGCGACTATCGACTGCAGCCAGATAGGATTCCGTATCGGTCGCCGCAGCTTCGTCACGCTGCTTCACTTCGCCGATTGTATTGGCATGCTGCTCCGCTGCGGTCTGGTCTGTCAACGCTTCGATTGACTCAGCGACAGAGGCCAGTTCCTTCTTGGTGTCTTCGTGCTTTGCCTTCGCTGCCTGTTCCATGAAGGCCTTGAATCGAAGTAGGCGCTGCTTAGCGTCCTCGTTCAACGGCTGCATACAGAACACGGCTCGAAGCAGGTCCTATCTTGTCCGCTGTCGAACGTCCTTCGAATCTACTGCGGGTGCGCCTGCGCCCGTCATCAGCATTCTATGGTTCGGCCCGCCTCGCCGTGCCACCATCCGTCCGGGTGCAGCATTCACTCTGCTAGGTTGCAGGCTGTGTGGGAGTTCACTGTGACATCCCACACAGCTCAATGCGCCGCACGTTGGGTCGCGCTCGTTGAAGTCGCGACCGTTCAGGTCGTCGATGTGGTGCGTTCTCAGTAGAATCGCGTTCCTTATATCAGCCTTTTACTTATTTGTATAGCTCGTAGTCCATGTGCTGTTCGTGCCTTTCTGGATCCCCATTGATCTTGTAGTGATATTCTTCGCGTTCATCGTTTTTGATCTCAACGGTGTACGCACTTGTCGCGGAGCCGTACGGATGATTCCAGAACAGGCGGTAGACGACACTCGTCCCTTCGACAGCATACTCGACCCAACCCTTCGGCCCAATTAAGGCGCCGTCCTTAGCAGAAACCTCGAACTCCTCGCTGCGGACAACTTTGTCGGGAGGGTTTTTCACGTACTTTCCATGCTCGACGTCGTCACTCCCCTTGGACAAGGTATTGCCCGTGAAATTCGAGATCGTCAGATATGCTGGTCTCGCTCCCATTTTCCTGTCTCCTTTGTACTGTTATCTCGTTCGGTTTTGAGCTGCCGCAATGCGGCATACTGCTCGGCTTAGTGCATAGCAACTGGCACCCACATGGGATGCGTGCATATCAATGGTGACAATAAACCGAAACGTATTCGCTGATTTGCAAGTCCTGGGGAAGGGATGTCCGTCCTTCCGCCGTCATTGTGATGTCCACTGCGCGCATTAACGCGGAGCCGTCTCTGCATCCACGCACTACTCTCGCCGCGCCTCCGTCCGTCCCTCGCCGCTTTATGAGACCCGTGATGGGATTCGAATCTGCTTCGTATCGACTTCAGCGCTGGCAGCGAGGGAGCAACACAGAGAAGATCGCCCGGCAATTCCCGGCGAGCCATCAAAGACTGGCAAAGATGTCGGCCGGGCCGAGATTCCAAGGGGTCGAACGCTTGAAATGACTTTTGGCGCGTATGCGACAATAAAGTCTATTTCGTTGTTGGATCATCCTTTCGTGAGCTGTTGCTTAATGATTGCTTCGACGTTGTCGTCACCCAAGAAACACTTGGACAGAACGGCACGTAAATGAGGCTCGTCATGCTCAGCAACAGCTTCATCAAATTCATCAAGTAAGCCGAGAGAGGAGATGCGTTCATTCACGGTCATGCCGTGAATGGATTGCGTCAGCAATCTCTTGAACGTGTCCCACTCCTCATAAATACGGGTGTACGCTTTTTCATCCTTAAACCAGGTATGCCCGAACAGTCTTTCTATTGTTGCTACGTCTTCACCAATTGGTTGATCCTGCTCAACTTTGGCCATGATGATGGCTGCCTTGGCCATGAACTTGTCGTACAGCGGTCTGTCCTCGGCTTCGTGTGTAGAACCGACCTTTCGCTCCATCTCCGAGATAAAGCGGGCCAAGGCAGTTGTGAGGGCATCCTTATTCATCATTTTCTTTGATCCAACGATGAATCGGTTGTTCGTTATAGATCCCGCGGATACTTCCATTGTCTTCTATGCGCCACGTTGCGTCTCTCTTTTCGAGTGGCAAGGGTGTTTCGTCGCCCCATGATGCACAGTCAGGATATAAACCTGATCTTCTCGAGCTCTGTAGATCAACCGATATTCATCGAGTATTATTGTGCCACAGTTAGTTTTGCATAGTTGAAAATCAACAGGTTCGTTCCGAGTTCGAGTAACGCCCAGTAGATCAGAAAAACAATGAGTGAACACACCATGCGTCTCCATGCTTTGGTTGCAGCAGATGCGATGATGGTCAACACGATGAGCACGAAGGACGTTATTGCTGCCACTTTCAGGATGCCGAAGTACTCAAAGCTCTCTTGGATGATCTCGTCGCATTCGGGACAGTGAACCGAGCTCGGATTAGATGAAGCGGTTTGATCCCACATCGTGATGAGCCCATTGCAGCTGGGACACTGGGCGGTCGTGACGAGCGACTGGCCATCCACTTGATCGATGTTGAGAAATACATATCCGTACAATGAAGCAAGGATGGCAGCCATGAGTATAGAGGAAATGATGAAGAGCCTCTTCGAGATTTTGTTACTGCAAAGAACGGTGCTAACCTTGTTCATCTGAATCTCCTATTTCGCTGGAGAAGTCTGTGATTAGGATGTAAGAACGATCGCTTTACCAAAGGCGCCTTAAACAGTGTACCACCGGTCCCCTACAACTTGATCAACGTTAGGAGCACAAGTGAGTTACATGTCTATTTATAAAAACTTACAACAATGAAATGTCAACCAAAAAGGTGACTGACTCTACCAGGTTTTGCTTTCAAACGATCCTCCCCAAGAGAGTTCCGCCATGCTCCTCGAGAGAAACCTCTTCAGCTTATCGATACCTCCACGGAGAAGGAACCTGCGGCCGCCCCCCGGGCTCAGTAGCACTCCACTACAACGATCAGCTCCTCATCCATGGGTGGCTTGCGCCGCGTGCAAAACTCCGCTTACTTTAAACCAAAATAAAGTGTCGCCGGCGTCTAGCCTGCTTTCATGGTTTATCGGAGACATTCGTTTGAGGCACTTGCAGGTTGAGGATCGTCGTTATGGTATAGGTCTCGGTGCCGGCCGGATCATCGTGTTCCATAATGAATTTCATCAAATCATCGATCTTCTTCCTCACCGGAGCGAGGGAGTTCCGTTTGAGCCGGATATTGAGCTGCCTCACGTCCGTCGCCTCACGGGGACCAGTCTTGCGCTGCTTATCGTGGACAAGTGCTCGCTTGAGGTTCCGTTCCACGGCGCGCAATAGTGTGGCATAGGTATCACCCAGCGCGTTCAGAAAACCTTTCGACCGGTTGTTCGGGTCCACCACGATCCGAGGAGCCGCTAACTCGTAGACGCTCTCCATACGCTTCCCGGACCGCCGCCGGTGGTTGACCCGCACGAGCCCCGCCTCCTTCAGTTTTCCGATGTGGTAGTACAGGGATTCCGGGGCCAGACCGACACACGGCGCGAGCTCGTTGACCGAACACGTCTCGAGCTGCTCCATGGTCATGATGATCTGCTGCCGGATCGGCGTCCTGAGGGCCTTGAGCTGGCTCGTTCTGGTGATGACGTGTTGCTCTTGCCTTGCTTTTTCCATTTCTATTATTTTCTACTCAAATTTCTGTATTTTTTCAAGTACTAACTTCCGGAGGAAACCACGACCTCCGCTGCGGGCCGATCGAAGCGGACAAACCACCAAGCTTTGTCTTCTGTCGCTCTGCGCCGGTATCCCGATTCAGACAAGTTCATGGGTTCTTTCATGGAGATCGAAAATGAATACACTCTGTTTCATCGTCATATGGATTGTTCTTATACCTATGGGTTCCCAGGAGGTGTCCATGTCTCCCAACCAAAAAAATACAGCAGAAGGATTGTCCCGATCAGCATGGCAACACTGGCGCGGCGGTCGGATCGAGGAGGCGCGGACCGCCGCCGTCGCTGCCCTCGATCAAGATCCATCCGACCCTAAAGCACGGCACCTGCAGATACTGACCTCGTTTGTCCTGGGAGAATTCGAGAATTGCGTGAAACAGTACGATCGTCTCGACGCGGACTACGAGCGTTGCGACCAACTCACCCCCGTGATGATCGATGCCTATGTACATTTGAACCGGCTCGGCGCCGCAGCCGAGTTGGCCCGCAAGAGGAAACAACCGGAAAACATCTACCGCTGGCTCGAGCAGCGCCGCCAGATGCCCCTGCGCGTTGGGCTCGAGGGGACGACTATCATTCCCTTCACTGATTCCGATCTTCCTGTGGATCTGATGCCCGCTGTTTCCATGGAGATCAATGGACAAACCTTGACCTGCCATATCGATACGGGAGGCGCCTATATCGCTATGTCGCCGAAGATGGCGAAGGCGCTCGGTATCGAGGTCAAGCCGCTTGGTCCCGGATTGGCGAACATGACCCGGATCAACGTGCTGAGGGGTATCGCTCGAAAGGTCGAGATGGGTGACGCCGTGATGCACCATGTTCCCGTGGGTGTCCTGTCGTTTCCAGAGGACAATCCCGCTCCGCCATTCATGGAAAACCTGGTTGTCATGGGAACGAACATCCTGGAGCGTTTTTTCACCACCTGGGATAACATCGAGCACCGTCTCATTCTGTCTCCCCGTGGCGATGAAAAGGCGATCAAGGAGCATCTCGAGCTTCTTCCCAGGGATCAGGTTTCCATCGACTTCTACTACTTGGGTGATCACCATCTTGGCGCCCGGGGCAGCGTCGACGATCAACAGGACACTCTGTTTCACGTCGATACAGGGCTGGTCACCATGGATGCCGAAGGCCGCCAGCCGGCTCTGGCCGCAGCGCAGAGGTTTTTGAAAAAATGGGAGATTCCCCACACAGGAGGCCCTTTCGCAGATCGCTCGATTCTGGTCTGCTTGGGGCAGTTGCAGGATGCAGGGCACATCGTCTATGTGGCGCCATTAGAATCCCTCGTCTGGCAAGAGCTCCCCACGTCCGCGATGCTGACGCATGGATTCACCAAGAACTTCATCTGGACCATGGACTTCGAAAACCGCAAGTGGCTGTTCTCGAGAGGGCGATAGTCCAACCGAACGGCAACCTGCCCGCGAGCCCCGCCGCTGGCGCGCACGAACACAAAGCGGACGTTGAGCGGTACAGCGACACCTGCCGCCCAGAAATCGAATGTCGCAGCTCCTCGATAGGACACTCATCACCTTACAGTAATTGAGTCGTCGATCTTCGTTGCTTCCTGGCAAATCCCATGATGTGACACTCTGCTTCAAAAAAAATCTCGTTCACCACAGAAAAAAACAGCCGGTCGAGACAGACCGACTTTTTTTTTGCAGCTGTCCTCGTGGACACGGATAAAAACGCGACTTAGAACTTGGGATCGTGGGTGTTGTATTGATAATTTTGTTTTTCGTTTTGGTCGATGAGGACTTGATTCACCAATTCAGATAAAATGGCCCCTCTCGATCTCTCGAAATGTGGTGCGAGGTCGTCGATTTGACCTCCTTGTTTGAACATTGTTGCAAGCTCTTGTTTCAGCTCATCTGTCCAGGGGAGCCCGGTATTCTTCGGCCTTCCGTTGGCAATGTTTTCTGATTGTCTCTCTTCAATTGTTTTCTTGCCCTGTTTTTTTGGCATTCGCAAATGACCGAGAACAGTGAACAACGCCCTGATTACTGATGGATTATTATAAGGGCAGTCATCAGGGAAAATCTCCCCGGTGGTAGGATCTACGCCGTTGGCTAGCAACGTGACAATTTCTTTCGCTTTTTGAATCTCCATATTCCTCATCCTTTTTCTCGGCGCAGCTCGTCCGTGTCCGCTGGGGTGACTGGTAAGGCTTTTTGAAAGATATCCGACCGGATCCGGAATTCACTGCTTTTGTGCCAGGATGCTCTCCTGCACAGACGGACAATCTCCCTACCAGCTCAAGAGTGACGTTTTGCGGATTGGTCGGGTTACGTTTCAACGGAGAAAAACATCCACCTTGTGTGGGCCTTTGAGACCTTTTTTTGCCGGCAATTCGGCACGGAGTTGCGTTTTTCCTGTTTGGAGCCGCACCTTTTCGAAGAGACACTCGGTGGCTCCCTTCTCGAACGCTTGGGTCGATCGCGTTTTGCCGATCGTCAGAACCGCCTCGCCCGCAGCCTCGGCCGTGGGAAATCGCAGCCGGATATCGTAAGCTTCCTCGGTGGCGACGTAAATAACCCAGAAGCCGATCGAACTGGCCCCCCAAGGCTGCCCTTCGACGTGGCGCCAGTCCTGCCGGGTCAGCACCACCGGATTCTCGTGGGGTGTCCCCACGTAGATCGGCGGCGGCGCGAAATTGTCGGGCCGCGTGGCGCTCACGTCGGCGAACCACTCCTCATACTTATTGCGCATCGCGTCGACGATCTCCGGCCGATCGGCGGCGAGATTCTTCATCTCCAGGGGATCGGCCGCCATGTCATAGAGCTCGAACTGCGGCTCTCCCTCGAACCGTTCGCGGCCGAAACCGCTGGCGTGGAGCAGCTTCCAGCGTTGAGTGCGGGCCGCAAATTGGTGGTAGAGAACGGGCCGATCGCCGCGGTGCGCCTGAATCACGATGGTGCGATCGGGCCACTCGACCGCGTCCCCCCGCAGGAGGGGCAATAGGCTGCGGCCGTCGATCTGCAAACCTGCCGGGAGCTCGATATTGCAGGCCTCGAGGACCGTCGGAAGGACATCGATATGGGCGGCGATCCGGTCCGACACCCGCCCGGCCCGCAGCGCCGCCGGCCAGTGCACGAAGAAGGGGGATCGGATTCCGCCCTCGTGGACGCCGCACTTCGCGCCCTTCATTCCGGCCACGTAGCGATGCCCGTTTGGCCCGTTGTCGTTCATGAAGATCACGATCGTGTTCTCGATCAGCTCGAGCGCCTCGAGCTTAGCAAAGAGGCGGCCCACGTTCTGATCGATGTTGGTGATCATGGAGAAGATGCGCGCCCGCTTATCAACATCGCCTTTTTCAGGCAGCTTATGCCCCTGCTCCTGGGAGAAGCGGTTGTTGTTGAGGTCGATCTGCTTGTAGGCGGCGAGCTCCTCCTCAGGCACGTCGTGAAATGGGCCGTGCGGCGCGTTGGTGGGGATATAGGCAAAAAAGCTGCGATTGTCGGCCTGGCACTTCTCGATCCACTTCATGGCAGCATCGAAGTAGACGTCGGTGCAGTATCCTTTGGTCTCGACCCTGTCACCGTTGTGAAAGAGGATCGGATCGGTGTACTTTCCCTCGCCGCCGGCTGGGTCGCCCGGCTGCCCGATCCCGCCACCGCGGTGCACGAGCACCTCCTCGAAACCCTGGTCATTAGGACGCATGGGATAGTTGTCGCCCAGGTGCCATTTGCCGAAGATCCCCGTTCCGTATCGGGCTGCGCGCATGATCTCGGCGAGGGTGACTTCGGCCGGATCCATCATCGATCGGCCGAGATAGGTGTCGATGCACCGCGTGCGATAGTTGTAGCGGCCCGTCATGAGGCACGCACGCGTGGGCGAGCAGACCGGACTGACATAAAAGTTGGCCATCTGCGCGCTACGCCGTGCCATGGCGTCGATGTGTGGCGTCCGGATCACCGGGTTGCCGGTCACGCCAAGGTCGCCGTAGCCCTGGTCATCGGTCATCACGAGGATGACGTTGGGTCGTGTTCGCTTGCGATCGGTCCCGGCCCGCAGATCGCAAGGCAGGGCGAGCGTTGCCGAGCCAGCGAGCAGAGTCTGCAGAAAGTCGCGGCGTGAAGGATTGCTTGGATTCATGATTCCTCGCACTCCATTTTTTCCGCAGACCAGCTTATCACAGTTGAACCGAGTGTTAGATGTTGGTTTCGGCCCCCAGCACCCTCAGAGCCCAATCGACCACCTTCGGCTTCCCGAACACCACATCATACCGCGCATCGGCCACGCTTCCGGTCGCGTCAACTCTGACACGGACGAATTTCCCACCGACCTCCTGGATCAGGACCTCCGTAGCCGCAACGTCCCAGATATGGATATTGTAGTCGACCATCGCTCCGACGCACCCCTCGATCGCCATAGCGTGTCCGAAGCAGTCGCAATACGTTCGGACGCTCCCGTGAGATCGCATCAGATTGTCGAATTCGGTAGACTTTTCCGCCTTGACAAACTGCTTACGCTCGCCAGTGGCGATGACTTCGTGACGTACCGCCTTTTCGGATGATAGATCTTTCAACCGAAGGTCCCGCCCATTGCATCGGGATCCGAGGCCTGACGCGGCAACGTAGGTCCTATCCAACGCAGGCAAATCGATGACTCCGACAATGCTACGATCACGATAGTTGAGTGCCAACAGGGTACCGAACAGAGGTATCCTGTGCCGAAAGCTATACGTGCCGTCCACCGGGTCTATTACCCATAAATAATCAGACGTACCAGAGGTCCGGGGTCCTTCCTCCCCGAGTACATCATGATCAGGAAAGGCAACCTGGAGGCGTGTTCGGATCAAGTCCTCGACGGCAAGGTCGACATCGGTCACGAATGAACCGTCCGCCTTGAGCTTGTACGACACCTCTCGCGACAGGCCTGAAATGATGATCGAACGAGCTTCGCGAACAATCTCTTCCGCTTTGGCCTTGAACTCTTGGAGCTCATCCATTGAATGCTCGTTGGTCACAGCTTGTTCCTCCGTACTCCCCTACGGTGCAGCCGATGGCAATTCGCGGCGCTGCTATGCGGGTAGGTCAAGCAAAGTTCTGCCAATCCCCAACCACAACTGATACAACGCAAGACAAACCATAGCAACGATCGAAAAGCCGACCAGGGCGCGAGTTAATCTCGGTCCGAAAGCTTGAGCCGTGCCAAAGGTAATGATGATCGCCGCAAGTGTACCGACCAAGGCACCATAAAATCCTACCAGAAACCCGACCGCGCTCATTGGAGCACTTCGCCAACTTGCCACAAGCGATGGTCCTGCAATCAGACTCCAATAGATATACGGTCCGGGACTTATGAGATTCATGATCGCGGCGTTTAGCAGTGTACGGTTGGAGGATGCTGTGGTACTCGGGACTTCGGGGCGACGTTGGCGCCAACTACTCCATGCACGCCAGGCAAGAAGCGCCAGAAACAAACCGCTTGCAACGTGCAGTAAGCGCTGCATGGAAGGCGGAACCTGACTCAACACGAAAAAGACGAGAAGGATGATCGGGGCATCACTGATCAGTGGTGCCAAAGCAGCACTCACGGTCCGTCGCCAGCCAAGCTTGAGAGCCTGAGATATGATATAAGCTTGGAAGGGACCGGGCTCGGCTGCCCCCACAAAGCCGTAACCTGCACCCTGAATAAAATACGGGATCATGCTATTGCAGTTGCTCCTACTCCAGATAACGCCTGATGAAACTCACCGATTGACAGCTCTTCGGATAACGGCGGCCAAAGCCGGCACAAAAATGCGCTGAGTCTTTTCTATTAAAACTAAAATTCGGGCACATTTTGGAATCTATTTTCATGGCTTCGTTCGCTGCTTGGCTATGGAAAAATATAATACATTGCTACCGCGAACACTAACATAAAAACACCCATGAGGATGTAAAATATTGAGGTGACATTATTAGGTCTAATGTTATTTTCAATGTAATATTCATTGATTCCCTTCACGATTTCCGACAATATCTTTGAATCCTTTGATTTTTTTATTTTTAACTGCCCAGCACCAATCCAAGACTGTATTGCAATCTGCAGTCTTGCATTTATTGAAGTTAGATTTATAAAAGATAATTTTTCATCGAATGGGAGATTGTTTTTGTTGAGAGAAAAGTGCAATGCTTCTCTAAATGATTCCTCTGACACACCAATAGCCATATAACCCTTCATTTGAAACCAACAAAACACTAAGAGACAGACAAACATTATCGGGCTCAAATATATAATTATAGTAAAGTTACTCGGCAAGTCTTTGGACAGCAGATTTGCTGCATTTATGAATTGAGGAGAAAATGCCAGTACCAGAATAGCAAAGAAACACCTCGAAGACATGAACAGTGGTCTCTTTGACAGAACAACTTTAATTCCGATAAACAAAAAAAAGAATGCCATTAGAGCAAATAGTAGTGGGAAATAAATTTTCACCTTGTTTCTCCCTGTTGTGTAGGCAGCGATTATGAACAGGTTTCTCAGCATAAAATCCGCGTCCCCCTTGGTCGTTAATACAGGACGCTGATCGGACTGCCGGAGGAATATGTGGTAACTCGTAGATTTCCTACTCCTTATGGGCATCCGGGCTCGGCGAGGGGGTGGTATGCTGACCAAAATAAAACCCCGTCGAGAATTCGCTTATCAGCTTCCGCATGCCGTACGAGTCCTGGGTGAACACGCAATCAACGGCATAGTGGGCTTCGAATCATCGATATCTTAACCGCTTTCCCGCGTAATACAGTCATCAATCTTCCACAAGTTCTTGAACTGATCCGTGGATTTTGCGTCCCAATAAGGATGCTTTCGAGTGGGAGATAGTAAAGCCGCCGACGGGGAAAACCGCCGGCGGCTGAATCGTTGTCGATGCTTGTAGGTTGGTTACGAGACTTTGGCTCGATTAGGTACACGAACAGGGCCACACGCTCCTCCGTCGACAAGCTACCGACCGGTCGCCTACCGGCCGGCGGGGCGACCGCGGACGTGTTTGATCGTCACGCGCAACTCGGTGCGCAACCCATCACTCAAGAGCTCGTTGGCGGCGAGTGCCTCGAGCGCGGGGACATGCGATGTGTTGCCATACGCGCCGATGGTACGCAAGCAGTCGCCTCGGATCTGCGCCGAGCCGCGCGCCTCGAAGAGCTTTAGCAAGAAGTCGGCAACCATGCTCTGGTTCTCGCGAGGCACACCATGACCCAGCCCCCAGATCGCGCGGGTGAAGTTGTTGGGATCGGGATCTTCGGCGGCCTTGAAGAGCTCCTGGATCACCGCTTTCGACTTGTTCGCCAGCGTGCTCAGCGCAAAGTAGATCACATCGTGCCGCAGCTCGCGATCGGAGGTTGTGGCCATCTCGATCAAGCGCGCCTCCACCTCGGGTGACACTTCAGCACCCCACAAGCCGCTGAGAGCGTTGCGTGCTAGAGAGCCTCGGCCCTTGTCGAGCAGCCGCAGAACCGCTTCGGCCGCCTTCCCGCGAATCTTGCCCTGCGAATACAGCACGATCAGGTGCGTCCCGCTCTCGCAGAAGGCGGGGGTAGGATTGCGCGCCGCCTCCAGCACGAGCTCGAGCTCTTCGGGCACGAATTTGGTGCGGTAGAGCGCGTAAAACGCCTTGACCTGCATGCCACCATCACTGGCGACCTTTCCAGAGCGGACAAGGGGTAGCACGAGGTCGTGGAAGGCTTCCTTGTCGTAGCTGGCCTCGAGCGTCCCCACAAGGGCGATCAACGCTGCATACGTTTGGAGCAGATCGCTTCCCTGCAGGGCCTGCCGCATGGTCTCGACCGCGGCATCGCGCTTGGCCCGGTCCGCAATCTGCATGATGTCCGCGATCCAGGGACGGGCCACGGACCAGGCATCACGCTGCGTGGTCGCGGCGACAGCCTGCTCGCGCCGCACCTCGCGCGCCTCCGTGAAGGGCTTCTCCTCGGGCTGCGCCGGCCAGCGGCTCCTCAAGGCCGGCTGTGTGACGGCGCCGATGCCGGCGCTGAGGGCAGGGGATTCCGCCAGCAGGGAGAAATCAAGCCCCTCGGCGTCTTTGAAGAGCGGATCGGATTCGAGATTACCCTTGGCACCGCTCTTCTGGATCGTTCCGGTGACCGGGTCGCCGCCGCCGTTCGCAGGGCGCACCCAGCTCGTGGCCTGCTCGTTCTGCCAGAAGATGTTCTGCTCGAAGGTGATCGACTCCTGGTCGTGCACATAGGGTGAGGTATCGGTCACGTTGCTGGTGGCCACGGCGGTCGGATTGGCGAAGAAGATGTTCTTCCGCAGGACTGGATTGGAATTCTCCAAGATCTCGACACCCGAACGGATGTTGCACGCGAAGGTGTTTCCCTCGATGGTGTCGCACCCCTGCCTCCAGCAACTGATACCCGCCATCCCATTTTCGAGGAAGACGTTGCCCGTGACGGTGGCTTTTGTCTTTCCGGAGGCGTAGATCCCCATGCGCTCGTTGCGAAAGATCAGGTTGCCGCGGATCATCGGGGCTGCATCGTCGTAGCGGATGCCGTGCCAGGCCGAACCCGAGATACGACAGCCCTCGACCAGGGCGTCCTCGACGCCGCTGGTGAAAACGATGCCCAGGTGCCGGCAGGCGCGCAGCTCGCAGTCCACGATGCGCACCCGCGGGGCGTGCCATGCGCCGGGGTCGTTGGGATCGATATCGCCTGGGGGGCTGGCCGACGTGCGACCCACGGAGATGCCCGTGGCCCCCACAGCCGCCACGAGACAGCGGCGGATCTCCACGTCGCAGCCGCCTCCAACGCCGATCCCGCTCACCGGCGAGCCGACCACCGCACAGTTCTCTAGCTCTGCCTGGCAGCACATCAGGCTCACCGCGGCGCCGTGCGAGACGCTCCCCTCAGGATGCTCACCTGAGTACGTGAACTTCAGGTTGCGCACCACGACGTTTTCGACGTCGCGTACATCCAGCGGCGGATTGGGGCCGTATTTCGCCCAGAATTCGACGCGCAGAGCGGAACGATCGGCGTCTGACTGCGCCTCCTTGGCGCGGCGCTGGAACTCGCGCATCACTTCGGGATCCTTGGCGGCGGATAGATCGAACGTCCCGGCGATCGTGGTCCGGTCCCAGCCGGATCCCTCGAGAGTCAGCGGTTTGCTTACAACGAGGTTTTCCTCGTAGCGGCCTGGCGCGATGCGCACCGTAGCACCCGCTGGAGCGGCATCGATCGCTTTCTGGATCGACCTATACATGGCGCCTCCGTCAGCAGCTACCGTAATCGCGTCTTGATCTTGCGAGGGAACGCCCTCAGCAACAGCGGCGGGCTGACTCAGCGACCCGGCGAAGGAAGCGCCAGCCAGCGGGACGACGAGGGCGGCCGCCACCGCCAGCACCACTGCGAGCGCACCGCGCGTTAGCGGACGGCGGCAGCGTCGCGCATCGAGAATGGCGAGCAGCCGGCCCTCGAAGTGCGAGCGGCGCGCCATGGTCAGCCCCGCGATAGAGGCGAGCGGAGCCACGCGCAGGGAGCGCACGATGTCGAGCAATTGGTCGGCGTAGTCCACCGGCCGCTGTCCCGCCTGGAGCACGAGGTCATCGCAGGCGGTTTCGCGCTCGATGCGCAGCCGCTTCACGGCCAGCCAGGCCAGGGGGTTGAACCAGTGAATAGCGAGCGCCAGACGCGCGATCGCCTGGGAGAGGCAGTCGCGACGCGCTACGTGCGCGAATTCGTGCAGCAGGACGGAACGTAACTTGATCTGCGGCCACCTAGTGGCACCGGCAGGCAACAGGACCGTCGGCCGGAACAGGCCGAACGTTACGGGCATTCCGGTGCTTTCGGTAGAGCGCAGGCGAATTGGGCGCTGGATTCCGAGTAGGTCGCGGATCTCCTCTGCGAGGGATTCGACGGCCCGGTGATCGACCGGCCGGGTGTGGCGCCGCAGGCGCAGGACCGCGATGGAGCCGGCGAGGATGTAGGCCAACACGACGAGACAACCGGCGCCCCAGGCCGGCATGACCCACGCTGGAATGGAGACGCGGGCGCTCGTGGCGGTGGCTGCCGTCTCAGCGGCTGGCCGGTTGGAAGCCACCACGCCGATCGTGGACTCCCCATCCAGCGGTGTAGTCACTGGCAACGCCATCGAGGTCGAGCTCGGAAGAGAGGCCTGCGCTAGCAGACTACCATCTGCTCCACGAGGCCCATAGCGCTCACGCCGCCCCTGATTGCTGGAAAGCGTAGCGGCCTCGCCAACGGCATCTGATTGCGCCGGGAGCGCATCCGTCATCGCGAGAACGCTTTCTGGAAAGATTGCCAGCGACCAACCCGACGGGAGCCCCACCGCCAGCAACGGGAGCAGGAGCAACCCGGCCATGGCCACGGCCCACACGAGATGACGCAGCGACGCCGCCGCGCGCCGCAGGACGAGCGTGACGAGCCCCGCCGCCACCAGCAAAATGCCGCCCTGTAGCGCGACATCGAGGAGATCGGGAAGCAGGGAACTGGTGAGCACTACGAACCAGTTGAAATCGGTGTGGAAGTTCATGATCCGTCTCCTTCTTTCTTGGCCTCGTCGATCAACCGTGACAGGCGGGTGAGATCGTCCTCGGAGAGGTCGGAGCCTTTCAGGTCGAGCAGCGAAGCCACGGCCCGCTCCACCGAGTTATCGAAAAAGGTCTGCAGCAGGTTGCGCAGCGCCGAGCGGCGGGCCTGCGCAGCCGGCACGGTGGGGACGAAGATATACTTGCGGCCGTCCTGCTTGTGGGTGAGGTGGCCTTTGTTCTCGAGCAGGCGCAGCATGGCCCGCACCGCCGAATAGCCAGGCGCGTCGGGCATGGCGGCCCGCACCTCGGTGGCGGACGCCGCGCCGCGGCGGTAGATGATATCCATGATCTGCCGCTCCCGCCGGCTCAGCTCGTGATGTGATGACTCTTTCATGGGGCTTGGCCCTCCGATTGGCGTTGCCGCTGCGGCCCCGCGACAGCCTGCCGCGGAGCAAGTGCTAATTCTTTAGCACTTCGGCGAAGAGGGGTCAAGAAATTAATGCTATTTTTTTAGCACCACGCAGATCGGCGGCTCAGGCGGGTATCGTTCGTAGTATCAGGATTCGAGTCAAGCCCTGGCAGGCGGCGAGCTCACGCAATTGAAGCTGCTGGCGGTCGAGTCGCCGAGTCGCTCACGCCACCCAAAAAACAAAAACCGGCGGCCGCAACAGGGTACGGCCGCCGGGCTCGATCGCGCGATTCGGAATTAGAACACGCCCTTCATGTATTTGCCGTAGATATCGGTGTCACCGTTGCGCGTGTCACACCAGGCGCAGAGGTAGTAGCTCTCGAGGGGGTTGAACACCACCGTACCCCAACTCGAGTATCCATTCAGGGATGCCGGGATCTTGAACTCCTTGCTCTTCGCTTTCAGCGAGGAATCGAGCTGAACGCCTCTGAGCTCGTAGGCCAGGCTGACCGGCTGAAAGGTCCATGTGAGCAGATAGCTGCCGTTGTTGTTGGCGGCCACGTCCGGTGCTCGGAGCATCTCATAGGAACCCGGCACGATGAGCGCCACGTTGCCACCGATGAGGGTTCCGTTCTCATCGATCAACTGTCCCCAGACCTCGGCTGTGTAGCTGGTGTAGATGTTACGCAGGTCTTCCCAGACCGCGAGATAGCAGTCCTGCTGGGCGTTGTAGGTCACCGAGGGCAGCCACTGATCGTAGTAGCCGGTGGAGATCGCAAACTCAGCTCCCATCGGCGCTCCGAAATTGTCGATTCGCCGGCCGTAGATATCGCCGTCGAACCCGCCGCTGAGCGGACGCCGCCAGATGACGAGCGACTGGTTAGCCTCGTAATTGTAGGCGATCTGGGGAAAGCTGCCGCCGTACGTCGAGAGGGTATAGGACGCGGTGACGACTCCTGCTGGGCTGACAATGATGCCAAAGAGGCCCGCACTGCCCCCCACCACTACGAGGTAATGGGCATTCAAGCCGAACAACGAGCAGTACTCGACGTCGATCGACGTGCTTTGGTTCAGGCCGGTCATCAGAACCATTTCACCGCCAACCCTGCCGGTGTCATCGACGAACTGGCCGATCACCTCTCCGTTTTCCGTTCCCCAGCAGACCAGGAACTCGCCGGCGTATTGGTTGGCTCCAACTCCGATCTGCTGGCAATCGCAATGCATCATGGTGTTCTCGTTGACCTTGAACTCCTTGTGAGGGGTGCTGATCCCCTTGGTCGCGATCCGCGCATAGACGTCGCTATAGGGGGATGCGCTCGCCCGGGAGTCCTTCCAGGCCACCAGAAAAAAGTCCGGCCCGCGGCAATAGTCGCTCTCGGGCATAGTCTGGGCTCCGTAAACGGTGCAGATCGGAAAATCCAGATTGGGCTGCAACCCTCCCTGGAAAGCACCGAAGCCGCCCGAATCGGGCTGCAGGCCCTGCGCCATCACAACCGCCGAAAAAAAGAGTACATAAACAACCATTGAAAAAACGATCTTCATGGGAGACAGCACTGGGATCTTTTTCATTCTGAAACCTCCTCCATCAACAAAAAAAGGTGCGTCACAGACATCGCGTTTGATGACTTAACGCACCGTTGCAGCGGAGAATTTCAGGAGTTTAGAAAAAAGGTAACACTTTAGCCGAGTGATGTGGAAAGAGCATGTATGGCGTATGAAAGCCGATGAAGCTGACAATCAGCCACTCCGTGGCTGCCTGCAGCTTATCGCCTGACCCCTTTGCGGTTTTGTCGCGATTCAATGGTGTCAACTCTCGCATGGCTAAACAGTTACGAAAAAAATATCGACCTCACAGATCCGAGCGTTCATGGAATCAATAGCAATAGATTGGTCAGCACGCTGTCTTGATGATCCCTCGGACCGATGAGCGCCTGATAGTAGTACTCCGCCCCGGATTGAAAAAATGAAGGTTTCCTGAACGGTACGACGAGGGTGCCTTTCGAGGTTATCGCACCGAAATCGTAGATATGCAGGGCAGGATCCCGAATGTACAGGTCGCCATAGGGAGTGCTGAGCGGCGGGTTTCGAACACCTGATCCTTGAATGACATACACCGGCGACATACCGGGCAGCCCAGTGACCCGGATCGTATGGTAGCTGCCCCGCACGTAATAGAGATGAGAACCGAACTCGTCGGCACCGATGTCGATCTGACCATTCGCTATCCGCGGGTCACCTTCAAAATCCAAGTCGATCTCCTCGAGTCCGGGGGCTTCATTGTAGCCGGCGTCGCGGCATGGCGAGTCGCAGGTGATATGGAGATCGGCGTTGTAATCCTGGATGAATCCCGGATCGATGCTGATGTTACCTACTCCTGGGCACGACTCGCTGACGTTACAGAAGTTGACATCCATCGGGCCGCTGATCGTGTCTCTACCTCTCGAGTTCCATATGATGTTGTTTGTCACAACAGGCAAGCTGCTACCGGTAACATATATTTCAGCTCCCGCATAATTGCGACCTGTCTCGATATCACCGTCTAGCGGAGGTGTAACTTCACCCAGATTATTGTTGAATATAGTGTTGTTGGTGAGAGTCGGTGATGCGCTGCTGATATATACACCGCCACCATCAGGATGCTCAGTCAATGTCAGGTTATGGTAGATCAAATTATTGATCAAAACCGCCGTGCTGTTAGAATCGATGAAAATCCCTCCGCCGTGTCCCTCGGTCCATCCACCCCAAGTCCAAACCGAACACGCCCGGTTCAATTTGATGACATTGTTCATGATGAGCGGTGATGAAGACACACCACAATAGACACCTCCTCCGTAGGAACCTGGCCCCGGAATCGAACAACAATCGGTATAATTGTTTTTTATAATATTTCCAATTATCGTGGGCGAACATGCCACCCCACAGTAGATGCCGGAACCGTTGTACGCCCTTCCATCCTGTATTGTAAAGCCGGACAGAACGGAATCACGTCCCTCTCCGCTGTCGAGTGTCACGACAGGTGAATGATCGGGGCAGATGCCACGAGATTTGATCGCCGTATACTCCGGCCCCTTCTGGCTCATCACCGTGATCGCCTTGCCTTTGAAGTCGATGTTTTCCACGTAGATTCCGGGTTTGACTATGATGACATCACCGCTGCCGGCAGAGTCGATCGCGTCCTGAATTGAAGGAAAGTCATCCGGTACATAATAGTCCGCAGACTCCAGACAGGGAATCAGTGCCACGACGACAAACAACCCGAGCCAGACGTGCTTTTTAAGCATGAAAACTCCTCCGTAACAGAAAAAAGAATGGGTCAAGATCAACAGAATTCAGAAAACAGGTAACCACTGGACAACTCGTAAAAACAGCACGGGTGGTTCGGAATTTCATAAAAAAATCGAAGTGGTGGTATCGACGGGGGACGATTCCGACGGAACGGCGGGATCCTTCAGGCGCAAAAGGCGCTATACTTTGGAGTTAGTCGACATTCCTGTGGTCGCTCGGTGTGGAGCGGAGACAGGCCTGCCGCTGCTGCGTGGCGGCCTGCCCCTCTGGTTCGCACAGATTCCACTGGCTCGCCCGCTGCGTGCCGGTGTCCTTGAGGCAAAGACTCGCACGGGGGCGGCTCTGGGCGAGGTTGCGAAGCGATGCATCGGACGCGAGGTCGCCGTCCAGACGGGTTTGCTGATCGATGTGTTCGACAGGAAATACTGCGGATGCCGACGTTGACAGCTATCCAAACACGTTGATCAAAATGAGACAGAAATATAGAGACGCTATGATCGTGGTGCCAGGTCACGGTCAACCTCGCGGTCTCGAGCTCATCGATTTTACTGAAAAGATGCTCGAGAAATTCATAGCGAAGCCCGGTGGAGTGGCTGTTCACGTCTCGCGTGGACGACACAACTCTCGTCACCATCTCGACCGGGGATTTCTGCGGCAATGACGATGAGGTGGTGGCGAAAGTCATCGATTAGATGGGTGGGTTTACGCTGGTGCTGGCGGGTCTCAAGGCGCTGCTCGAGCACGACGTCGAACTAAACCTCGTCGCCGATCACTATCCTGACGCCCACAAGTGAGATGGCGCGTTGCTGGTCGGACGCAACAGGCCGAGCTCCGCTCCCGCCGTGTGGATCAGGAGCCCGTCGAACACCTTACGTCCGCGGTTCTCTTTATTATCTTTTTCTTTGCGCTCTCTGCGTCTTTGCGAGAGTTCTTTCTTACAGTATCGAGGTCAGTTTTCTAGGTAGAAGCTGTTCAAACATGCCGACCACATACGGGCCGTCCGGAACCACGACTGCCTGAGGATTCACTTTCAAGAGGTCATCGACGGTCGCCTGCAAGTCGTCGATCTTGATGATCCCGGTTTTTTCGAGTTCTTGTTGGTTGAGCCCCACCGAATAGACGTAGACCTGGCCCGCATGATCCAGGGCCTGAAAAATGCTCTGGGCACACCATTGATCGATCACGAAGTTGTCGGGCTCGCTGTAGCGTTTGAAAAATACCTGCGGAGAACGGGCCGAATCCAGAATGCCGCAGAACTCTGCATTCCCCAATCCCTCCTTACACTCACAAGCCACGACAATCGTACCACCATTCCTCACAATGTTCTTCGCGCAAATCAATGCCTTGCTGATCTGGTAAAAGGTCGCATCGAGCGGGTGTCCTCCTCCAGAGGTGATCACCAAGTCTGCCGGCTGATTCAACCGGACGATGGCATGCTCGTACACTTTTGCGCAGCCTGCCCTGTGCGCAGCATCGTGGTGCCCGGCATAGACGCCGGCGATCTGTCTCTGCCTGTCGATTACGACGTTTACGATGAAATCCACTCCGGCCACATCGGCGATGCGCAATCCATACTCATGAAAGGGGTTTCCATCCAGGACGCAGTTGGTGACCCTCGGGTGATCGATCATCTTGTAGGAGTGCATCAATCTCATGGTCTCGAAGCTGGAGAGCCCGGGTAGAATCGATTTGCAGCCCCCTGAATAGCCGGCGTAGAAATGGGGCTCGATGAGTCCGGTCAATATTTTCAGGTCGGCATCCAGGTATGCGCTGTTGATTTCGATCGGCGCTCCGTCGATCTCAGCGATCCGGCGATACGAGTCCGGTTTGCGGCAGTAATGGTTGACGATCCGATAATCGGCCACGATCTCCGGGCCCACCATCGATTCCAGCTCGTTTCCCTCGTTGGGACGGTGCATGCCGGTCGCGATCAGGATCGTGATGTCGTCCCGCGCGATGCCGGACATCTCCAGGGTCTTCAGGATCGAAGGCAGGATGATCCGATTGGGCACAGGACGGGTGATGTCGGAGATGACTATGCATGCGTTCCGCCTGCCGCAGGCGAGATCGCCGAGTGGTTCGCATTCGATTGGCGCCTCGAGGGCTTTGGCAACGGCTCGCTCGGCGTCGGGAACGATCGGGATATTCGTCATCTCTAGGACACCCACCGACGGCGGCAGGTTCAGACCGAGTCTCTCCCTTCCATACAGGAGCCTTGCGTGTTCATCCGCCATGTCTCTATCCCTTTTGCATGGATAAGGTTACGCCATCTGGGCTCAGAAACAGCTCAATTGAAACCAGTTCGTGGTCTCGACCGAACGGCACCCGAGGTAGCACGAGGTCTTCATTCTCGCTAAAAACCCAGTTCTTCGAGTCCACGTTGACGGAGAACCACCGCGGAGCAAATCGGTCTTTCGATTCTCGTTCTGGATTTGATTGTAGAGCATCCGCCGAAACCAGGCAAATCCTGCACTAACGGGTACTCAACGGGAGAAATCAGATTCCAGCCCGACGTATTGCTGCCTGCCGTGTCTTTTCGTAGAAGTCGTAACGGCGAACCTTCCGGTCCGCCGAAGCGAGGGCGACCTTATCCGCAGGGAAGAGGTATTGCCTGCCCCATTCCTTGGCGGCGTTGGGATACTTGCTTGCCAGCGCATGGGGCAAAGGTGCTTCGCAGTATCCTCTCGCCAGATTGCCTCCTGCTATTTGCGCTCTTTTATCGCATCCAAGAACAGGCCCTTTGTCTGCTCGAACGATAACTTTGTGGTTTTTTTTGAAAAGCAAAAATTCACGGTTCCATCGCACTAGGTGGGGCCGGTGCTTGGTCAGCGCTAACTCTTTTTTTTTAGAAAGTTAGCAAAACCATTCATAACGACTCTGAGCTTTCCTCGCAGCTCCGTCATAACTGAAACTCCGTTTTATTGACAATCTCCCTAACATGGGTATTCTGGGTGTTATGTTCATCTGCGGTCTTCCGTAAGTCCGGCCACGGCCGAGCATTTGTGATCCAGGGATTCAAGCCTCCCGATGCCCCGGGGTCGTGACTTCGCGGCAATGGCAAGGGAAAGACACCTTTGCCCGACAAGGGGTTACACGGAAAATAGTCTTTGTTCAGATTACTCAGAAAGCGTTGATTTGCAGCCGACCGTGCCGAGGCTTGTCCGGCTTCCATCGCGAGAGGTCAAACGCCGGTCGAACGACGTGGAATCAGAAGGACCCGCGTATATGAGATTTTGTCTAGAATAACTTGTTCGGCAGTGGAGAGATCGAAGTGGATGTTGACTTGAATGACGCGTTCCACTGGGCCTTCGGTCGAGGCTTCTGGTATGCAGATCCGGTTGCGGAGCTGAAAGGCCTTTCTGAGGAACAGCTTTACTGGTCGCCAGCTCCAGACATACAGTGCGTTCTCTGGCACGTCGGCCATATTGGGCACAGAGAATGCTTCCACATTCAATGTATGCTCAGGGGAAAAGATGAGAAGGAAGTATTTCCTGACAAATGGAGGATATTCTTCGACTGCCCTTATGAATCTGTTCGTTTTACAGAGATATTCCCCGACCCTGGCGAAATCACAGATTGGGTGAGGAGCGTACGAGCACGCTCGCATGAGTTCATCTGTGAACTCAAGTCCGCAGATTACAATTCTGTGCCCAGATCTTCGTTCGAAGGCGGCTCGATAGCTCGTGTTCTAATGCTGACCGTTGGGCACACTGGGTTGCATATCGGAAGAATCCAACTTTTGCGGCGGTTGATGAGAAACGAAAATGCCGAACAAGAGGATGCACCGGACAGCGGAGCTGCCGGTGATCTATAACGCTAGATACCAATAAAAGTTTCAAGGAGATTAAATGTGTAATTGAATAAAAAGGGCAACCCAATTCTATTTTTAATTGCTCTATTCATTTTTACATCTTGTTCTACCAAAGAGCAGAAATATCAACCCTCCAAGCGGATTCTTGATAAGCATACGGAATTTAGTCAGTATACTGATCCAGGCGAGTTAGGATACCTTCGACAAGAGTTTGAATTTGCATTCGAAAGTTGGGTATTATTACGAAATCATAGAATTGATAAGAAATACTATTAAAGAACATTTAAACTCTGAGAGTGCAATTTCAGCTCTAAGTTACTATACGAAAGATGCGACCATAATTAGTAATGGCGTCCAATATTCTTCATTTGAATCATTCGCAGAAGAAATCAAAGAATTTTATAGTAGTCTAAGAAGAATTAATGTTGCTTCTTATGATGAAATGGATATCAATGTCATAACTAATGATGTTGTTCTTTTTACGGCTAAATTTCGTTGGAGTTCTACTGATACTGATGGAATGACAATAGATTTACAGGGTGTATACTCTGCTTTGTATGTTCGTGAAGATGGTCGATGGAAAATGAGCTGGCGTCATGAATCTTTTTTTCCAACGGAGAAATAACCCATAGAATAAGAAGGTCTAACAAGGCAATTTCAGCCGACCTCCTTCGTCGGCGGCTGAATTGCGGCGGTTATACGAATTGACAGCGAGATCATGAATGCCTGCAAGGCGATGCACAGAAGACTTGGTTTCCGGAGATAGTGGACGCTCTCAAACAGGAGTGGACCCCCGGAATGTCGTGTCCGGCGTGATCGCGCTTCGGGATCGCCTGGACGACATGCTTCAAAAGATTCGCGCTGAGAGAAATATTCTTCCACCGATTATGCGGTGTCCGAAGTGTGGTTAAAAAGAACGCAGTGCACCGCCGCGGATCTCCGTGGAGGATAGAAATCTCAATCTCCTTGGTCGATCTCGTGGCGTGCCGAGCCCGTCCGTCCGGCACAAACTGGGCACTGAAAGGGAACCGAATTGTGTCGAGAATCTGAGTCTGAGACGCTTCAAATCGAAAAAGGAAGCACTCCCGACCGGTCCGAGCTCTCATTCTGGGCAAAAGCTCGCAAAACCCCGAGCATGGAACGTATTTCTTTTTCAACGGTCGTAACGGTCTCGTCGTTGACCTGTCCCTGGTCCTCGGATCTGGCTATGAGGCGGCGGGATGTCCTTCGGGCGGCGCGCGATCCTTTTTCGCGATGTGACTGAGTTTTTTGTCGATCACAACGGGATCTGTAATCACGGAGACCACTCTCATTTCTGCGCCGCATCGAGAGCACGTTAATGGCGATCGATATCTCCCAGATATTCTGAATGAGCCGCGCCCGGGACTGCCTGCGTCTCTTGGCAAACTCGTCTGCTTCAGTCAAGGGCTCGTGAGAGGAGACCAACGCGCCGATCCCTGCGGCCTGCTCCTTACCGCGGGCTCGCTTTCTCCTTTCTCCAAGAGCACGACTCGAGTAGACGCCGTACCCGGTCACCCTTCGCATGTTTTTGTCCGGAACATGCATCAAGACCTTGGCCACGAACTCGAGAGGATCGACCTCGATCCGATCGGTCCCCAGCATGGCGTTGAAGTTCGCTCTGTAGATGACCTTCTCGTTTTTCGGATCGAAAGTCATTTTTGAGAGCGCCACCGCAGGCCTTGCCATGTAGCGCAACATGTGAAAGAAGGCAGGGTCCTGCGGATCGGCCGGGGTGGATGGCGCCACACGCCATGCTCGCTGCGCTATCCCGGGGCAAGACCTGCTTCACGGCCTGCTTGAGGGCTTCGAAGGCACATCTCAAAATCAGCTTCAAAGGGCGCCTGTCGCGAAGCATAATCCCGCGGATCGCCTTGGGGATCGAAAAGGTCCAGAAGCGATGAGGCACCGCCAGAATAGGTATGTCTCCAGTGACCTTTTCGGCGAACAGAAGCATGCGCTTCTGTTCGCAAGAGGGGCAGAGTCGACTCTTGCAAAAAAACGCGCTAAGATACTAATATTCAGGCACTTAGGACATCGAAGGCGCGCGAATTCGCATTCATAGATTTCGCAATCGATGGACTTGCGAACGACATCACTCCAGACAACGCGCCAGGGACCGTACCGTCGCTCGAAGCGCTCCTGGTAAGTCGATTTGAAGTCATCGAAGTGCCGATCAAGCACTTGATAGAGCACTGTCCTCTACTTCTCAAACAGGATTACCTTTTCAAGGTGTCAGTTGTCTGGTGTTCTCGCCAGCTTTTAGTAAAGATAAAACCATTTTCCTCGGCACCTGGAACGGAGTCTACCGGTCAACGGACGATGGCGAGAGTTGGGAACAGATGCTCGATATAGCCCGTTTTGATGTCGTCAGCAGACGGATATCGTTCATCGGCAATTGGAGTGCGGCATCCAGTGTTTTTTGTAGCGGTGGCAATTATTGTTTTGCCCGCGAAACGGGTGCGGTGGTCGAATTTTTATTCGTCGGAAAAAAGATCAAGTGGATCGGACAAACAGCGAACACGGGAGGTCTCGCACACGTCTACTTGGACGGGGAGTTTGTCAAGGAGGTCGACCTCTACGATTCGAGGAGATACATGTCCTGGCAGAAAGTACTGTGGGAAACGGAGGTCGAGGAAACACTCAAACCGCATATATTGAGAATCGAAGTGACCGGGACGTCGAGTCCTGGCTCGCAGGGAGTGGATGTCTTCGTCGATGCGATCGAAATCGAGTATACTCCGAAGCAACCGAGAGAGCTGTAATTCCGGGTTCCCGAATCAGATACAAGATCGCACGGTGTGACGTCAGAACATATCGATCAGCGCGTGATGATCCAGGGGTAGCGTTCCGGGAACTCCGGGGCGATACGCTCTGCTGGAGATCCGTTACCAACAGTCAGCGAAAACCCGATCGGTTTCTCGTTCCAATCGTCCGGTGGACGACCGACGTAGGCTCCGCCAAAACGCAGACCGACGGCCACCATATCGAAGCGTGAGAAACGATTGGAGGCACGGTCGAAGACCGCGTTGCCGAGGATTTTGGTACGGACACCGCGATACGCAGGGATTTGCTCGTATTGCGGCATGTTTCCGTAAAATGCTTGGGCGTCGCGTGTCTTGGTGGATGTAGAACCGGTGATCTGCAGGCGAACTTCGGATGAGGTTGCCTCAACGACAGTGAGTTCGAGTTGTGCCTGCTCGACGTCACTGTCCCTGAAGGGTTTGGTGAAACCATCCACCAGTCCCTTGTCCAGCAGTGCAAGCGTAGCGAGGCGCGCAGACGAACTTCGTGGAACTACATGTTTTTGCCCCGGCTCCAGGCGCGATGGAAGCATCGCGAGCATCTCGTCACGATCCAACCAAAGGAAATATCGATGCCAGCGAGGAATGCGTTCGTCATCGAGACTTGCTGCGGGTAGATCGCGAGTCGTCACGCGCAGGACCAGACCATCCTCCGGATAAAAATCCTCGGCTCTTCCGCTCGCTTGCTCCGTGAGCAGCGGTTCGTCTGGATCGTATCGTTCGGCGACGGGGAGGCGGGTCCAAGCCACGAGGCTCTTCTCGATCAATGCAGTAACCGAATCAGCAGTGTAAGTGGTGCCGGAAGCCAGCAATCTGCCACTCGGCGTGGCGATGAACACGCCCTGATGCCCGGCATGTCGCTGCTTCTGCTGAAACACTCGCTGGAAGAACAGGGCTTCCGGTGTACTGCCGGTGCGCAGATCGTGGAGCTCGTCGGCGACGGCGATAAAATTATCGGATTGTTTCTGGATGAGGGGATCGGACCAGACCAACTGCCTGGCGGTGACACCGTTCACTCATGTACAACCCAACGGGTGGCCGTTCATTACGTAGATCAACAGCGGCTTCTGGGTTCGATGGGCCTGCTGAACCGCGGGACGGAGCTCTGAGTACCAATCGATATCGAGATAGGCTGTCTCGGCGGGAGTGGGCTCGATGGCTTCTCGATAGCGCTCGATCGTCTGCGGTGTGAACGGAGGGAGATCCGCAAGAGCTTGTGTGTGAAGAATCAATATGCTTGTGGACACGATCGCCAACACCGAAGTCAAACGAAGCATCGAGGCCTCCTATTCCTTGACCAATGCTCGAACGGCGCCCAGGCCCGAACTGTGCCCCTCGAGCCAGGTTGGAGCCGCACGAAAGAAAGGTGCCTCTCACGAAGGTTTAGCACGAGTTCGCCGTTGCGCAACACGTCACGTCCGAGCGAAACGTCGTTCCGGAGGCGATGGGGGGTGTCGTGCTCGGGCCGGTCGTGAGCTCGATGGCGCGCGCTGTTGCTCCGGGTCTTGACATGACGAAGCGGTGGCGGGACTAGACGGAAGCTCGACTTCTGTATTTACGGTTTCAGGCGCCGTTTCAGGAAGGCGAGCATCGCGGGAAAGGCATGACCCTGCACACGCGCTTCGGCGGCGTCGGTCGGCGAATAGCCATCTCCCGACAGGCCGTGGCCGGCTTCCGGATCGATGATCGCCACCGTGGTCAGGCCGCATTCATCACGCTTGGCTAAAATGTTGCGTGCCATGCCGCCCGAATCCCAGATGTCATCGGCATCGCCGCCAACGATGAAGATGGGCTCATCGATTTCCTCGACCCGGATCCGTGCGGCGGGGATACGGTCGGGGTACGCCGCGCGACCAGCGTCTTGAGGTGTGCGGATGCGCGCAGGTTCACCCTTGATCAGCTTGGCGATCTCCTCTCGCATGCCAACACAGGGCACGAAGGGCAGCGGTTCTCCACGCCACGAGAAGCAGCTACTCTGCCCCTCGGTCGTGCCCGGTCCCCAGCCCTCCCAGATGACGTCACTCGGAACGTACGCAACGATCGCCGCGAACCCGTCGATCAGGCTGGCGCCGGCCAGCGCTAACTCGGTACCTTTCGAAACACCGAAGACGCCGATCCGATCGGCGATGACGTCATCCCGCTGGTGCAGCCAGTCGCGCAGGAGTTCCAGTTGGTCGATCGCAATGTTGTGGAACGCCGGCGGGAGCGTTGGAAATTGGCGCTTGCGTCCGTAGTAGCCCGGCGAATAGTAAGGCCGCCCAACGACACAGTATTCGCGCGATGCGAGCTTGGGTGCAATCACCCGGGCGGCGGAGTCACCACCCTCCGAGCCTCCGAGCACAACCACCGCTGGAAGTGGTTGCGCACCGGTCGGGCGCAGGAAGAAGGCTCCCGGAAAGTCGGAGCCGAGGGCGATCTCCTCGAGGTCATCGGAACCCAGCGCCAGCGTGATCATCGTGCTGGCATCGGCGGAACCGTCGGCGTCCAGATCGGCGGAGAGATAGACCTCCTGCCAGTCCCAGCCTTCGGGTGGCTCCTCGTCGGTCCTGGTCATCGACCAGAAAAGTCCCCGCCGATCGACACCCGTCCAGGGTGCCGATATCGGCTCGGCTGATGCCAGGTTCAGCGATCCACCCGCGGCGGCCTTGAACGTTGCGGTCGAGCGATAGAGCTTACCGTAGAAGACGCGCTCGGCAGTGATGTTCACTCGGGCGTGGGGTTCGAGGTTGGTCATCTGGAGATCGACCGGTGCGCCGGAGAGCACGGTTTGCGCGGCTGACGTAAACGCGGGACTCTTACCCCTCGAGGTCTCCTCGGCGATCGCCGTCTCGAGGGTGAATGCGAGGACCAGCAGAGGAATCATCAGTTTCTTGATCGTCGGTTTCAATCGCGATTCTCCTCATTGATAGTGACCTCCCTGCCTGCTCCCTCGTAATAGCCACGTCAAATCCGACCCGAGGGGCTCAAAAAAGATGCGCGAAGAGTGCGATCGGTCGACAAGCCCTCGCGGCCCCCGACCGAAGAGCCATGAACCTTTACCTGATTGTAACTTCTGCACCGCATTGATAGGCTGTTTTCGCTTCAGAGCGCAATGGATCGCCTTGAAAACTCCGCTGGGATGTTGGGAGCAACGCCAGCGCGAGCTGCCAGGGAGAGTGTTCTAGTGCTTTTGGAATGGGATCATCGACATGGTCGCCTATCCCGACGAACTTGGGCTTTTCACGACAGAGGACGGTCTTCTGGTTGATGCCGCCGAAGCCGTCAAATGGGAATACCGCAGTTCGATCAAATGGAAGGAGTTACGCTGCCGGCAGGTGAGCAGCCTGACGAGACATTCGCAAGAGCGGATCTTCCTGCTGGAGATCGGAAAGACCATCGAATTCGATTGGACCTGGGAAGGAGCCGTGGCCTTCCGGTTACCGTCGATCGCAGACCAGTCGGATCCATCATATCCCCAACTCGATGAGGACAAAGGAGACCATGCGACCTGGTCGGGGGAAGTCGTCGAGGTCGATGAGACGCGTGGTCAAATCTTCGTCTGGCTCGATCAAGACAGCGAAGAACCAACGACAGGACTGTTCTTCGTTCGCCCCTTCGAGTACCTGGCGTATCTACACTCCATCTATTGCGAGCCATACTACGAGGAGCTCCACGACCGCTTGCCGGCCAGGCTCTGTGCGACCCGTGGCGGATTACACCCGCCGATCGAATCATCGCCTCGCGGAGGTCTCCCGGAACTGGAAGCCCCATGGGCACATTCGTGGAGTGTTCTTTGGGGACCACCGGGAACCGGCAAGACATACACCTTGGGACGACAAGTTGCTTCCTGTCTTGTGGACGCCCCCGAGCGCATTCTCGTGGTCTCAACGACCAATCGCGCCACCGATGAGGCGGCTCGTTCCATCGGTCGGGCGTTCACCGAACTGCACTCCGGCGTGGATGCTGTCGGACGGTTGGTCCGCATCGGCAAGAGCGCGAACTACGCGAGCTTTGTTGCCGAAGACCTGGCGTGGCTCCTCCAGGGAACCGAGACCGATCTGCTGCGCACCATCGACGGGCTGACCAGGCGATTGCATCGTACAGATCTGCCTGAGGAGCGAGCCATCCTGCGGGGGGAGATCCAGCATCGACGTAAGGATATGCAGGATTGCTCTTTCGATTTCTTTATTTCCGACGATGTTCGCGTCGTGGTCGCCACATCATTCAAGGCTATCGCGCTTTTGAACATCGCGGACATCCAGGAGATGGTCGCCGATGGTCGTGCGCCTTTCACGACGATCTTCATCGATGAAGCGGGATTGCTTTCACGAGTTACCGTGGCGGCACTGTCCCTACTGGCGAGCCGTCGTGTCATGCTCGTGGGGGATTCGAAACAACTGGCTCCGATCAGCAAAGTCAGCCGAATCTTACCCACATCACAAGCGATGTGGTTGGGCAGCAGCGGGTTGAGTCATCTGCAACGTCTCGAGGATCGAGGACCGGCGATACATCTGCTTCGAGTGCAGCATCGCATGCATCCGGAGATCTGCGATGTCGTCTCCGCCTATCAATATGACCGGGCTTTGGAAACAGCCGAGAAGACACGCCAGCGGCAGTTCCAACCGCCCAAAATCCTCGCCGGAGAGCACAGGACCATCTGGTATGTTCTGGATGAAGATCGGGACGATACACCGGCCATTCGAGCGGAACGTGGTCCGGGGAACAAGAGCTGGATACGCACGGCGACGTGCGATGTATTGCGAAAGTTTTTCTCTGATGATGATATGCGATCTGCGCACGGTCTCTATATAAGCCCATTCGTGGCGCAGGCCAGAGAGGTGCGGTCCTTTCTGGCGAAGGAGGAGCTTCGTTCGTGGTCGGCCTCCACGGTCCATTCTCAGCAAGGCACCGAAGCGGACATCGTGATCTTCGATACGGTCAACGCAGGGAGTTGTGGTTGGCCCTTCGACGAATGGAAGCGACTCATCAATGTTGGTCTGAGTCGGGCGCGTGAGTTTGTCCTGTTGATTGCCAGTCGTGCAGAAATGCAGGAGCCCTATCTGAAAGTGCTTTCCCGAATTTTGCAGCCACGCATCCTGAAGTGGGTTGGCCGGTCCTACAAATGGATCGAGGTCAAACGGCAAGCCGGGGATGAAGCCTTTGTCAGGCAGGCAGAAAAGGCTCCCCAATCCATCGGCGGCCAACTGTTGAAACGCAAGGCGCTGCGACCCGTTTTCAGCAGTGACCAAGAACGGCTGTGTGCACTTCGCCTCGACGGCAAGCCACGCCTGGTGCGCGGCGTCGCCGGCAGTGGGAAAACTGTCGTATTGGCGCACTGGCTGTTGAAGACCATGAAGCAGCTCGGCGACCAGCCGAGAGCGATGGTCTGGGCTGTCTACGCCAATCGCGCCCTGTTACGACTGATTTCTGACACGATCGAAGATGCTTGGAGCGCGGAGAACAGAGACGTACAGTTTCCATGGGATCGCGTCGAGCTCTGGCATATCAAGGATTTGCTCAACCGCAAGCTACCTCATGTCGGATTGCGGATGTTCGACTTCGAATTCGACTACGATGCGGCCTCCGCTGCATATCTGGCGGCCCGTGGCGATGCCGGTTCAGAAAACTTGTGTCATGCGATGTTTATCGATGAGGCTCAGGACATGGGACCGAACACCCTCAAGTTGCTGGCCTCGATCGTCTCTCAGAGCGACAAAGAGGATGCCAACAGTCGGTCTGTCAATATCTTCTACGACAATGCCCAGAACGTCTACGGCAGAGGCACTCCCAAGTGGTCGGATCTGGGGCTGGACCTGCGCGGGCGCTCTACGGTGATGAAGGAGAGCTTCCGTTCCACGAAACCGATTACCGAGTATGCACTGAACGTGCTCTATCGGCTGCAACCTCCCGAGTCGGATATCGATCATAAGGAATTGATCGAACGGGGTTTGATCGAAAAGAAACAGCGTCTGGATAAAGACTGGTGGAACGTGCGCTTCAACCAGGTCGGCGGACCGATTCCCATGTTGAAGCAATTTAGAAACCTCGACGACGAATTCGAATCGATGAGCCGTCAGATCGTTTCCTGGATCATTGCTGACGGGGTGACTCCAGAGGATATCTGCATCATCTACAACGGAAAAAACATCAAGCAGCGGATCGAAAAGTACATCGCTCCAAAATTAACAGCAGCAAAGGCCACTTTAGATATACAAACAAGCAAGCCTTTCGCAAAGAATCCGAGCGCTGTGAAGGCGAGTACGGCGCATTCCTTCAAAGGATATGACTCCGAAATCGTCGTCGTTGCTGCGGCCAATCAGTTTGCAGCCAAATCGACGGGTATCCTCGCCAACACGCTCTATGTTGCCATGACGCGTGCGCGATCGATACTCGCGATTTACGGCATGCATGTCGGTCACGCCGGCGGTGCCAAAATCATGTCGGTGTTGACCGAGTGCCTCGATCTGATGGGGGCGCAGACTAAAATCGAAAAGAATGTCGATAACATCGACGAACTCGAAGATATCGTGGAACGGATCGGGCAGGAAAACCGAGCGTGGTTCATGGACGTCTGGAAGAAGCATCGGGTCGAGCAAGAGCCCTTGCTGAAAGCTGACGGTGAAATACTGGCAGAGCCGCTGTTCTGGTACGTGCGTGAGAATGTCACCTATGCTTGCTTCGAACCGCATGAACCGTCGGATCGGATCCGATTCGCTCTCGAGGACAGCGGGGTCGAGATCCTGCGTGTGGGTGAAGCTCTCGAGTGAGGGGTGCTGCAAAAATTGCGGCCCGGAAATTGTTGGGTCGCTTGATAGCAACCGGCCTGATGTGGCCGACCAAATCTTCGGTACACCCGGTCATCTCCACAAAGTCGTCGCATCGATCCGTACCCTCGTCGATGCCGGTGTGTTCACCCGCACCAACACGATCTTGACGCCCTACAACGTGGATCATGTCGAGGATTCCATCGAATTTCTCGCCGATCTCGGCATCACCGACATGAAGATCGCTCCTTCTGCCCTCTCGCTCCCCCTACCGAGGAGCGTATCTACTAGCCGATCATGCTCCCGCCCAAACGCACTGTCGTCATGACCAGTTTCGTTTTTCATGGAAAACACCGGCCACGCCGAAGAGGATGCACGCCGTGCCCGCCAGGGTCCACCGGGTGATGGTTTCGTTCAGGATCGACCATCCGAGAAACACGGCGATCACCGGATTTACGTAGGCATAGGTCATCACGACCGAGGTGGGCAGCAACCGCAAGGTCAGCAGGAAGGATGTGAATGCGATGAGCGATCCGGCAATGACGAGGTAACCCCACGCCAGCCAGGCGTCGGAGGTGGGATTCATGGCGGGTTCCCCCAGGATCCAGGCGAGCAGAAAGAATCCGGCACAACCAGTGAGCTGTTGGTACGCGGAGCTCACCGTGGGTTTCAGTTTCACCGGCCTGCGCGACTGGAGGACCGATCCCAATCCCCAGCTCAAGGGTGCAAGTACCAGAGCAATCATCGCCAGGAGATCCGCCTCGCCTCCCTGGCGGATCTCGGGGTAGCAGAGGAACGCCAAACCCACGAAACCGAGCAGGAGGGCGGCTACGAAGCGCATCGATGGAACCCGGCGGTCGATGATCGATTCCGCGAGAGCCACCCGGAGTGGCATGGTACCCACGAGCAAGGCAGCGTATCCCGAGTCCGCATGTTGCTCCGCCCAGTTAACGAGCCCGTTGCCGCCGATCCACAAGAGCAGGCCTGACGCCGCCAGGGTAGCCGTCTCCCGCCGGGTAGGCCGGAGCTTCGTGCGCTTCAGGATGTTCCAGCCCAGCAGCAGCAGCCCCGCAGCCAGGGTGCGGGTGCGGGTCGCCCCACCGACCTGCTGAAGCTGTGCGCGCTGATCAAGGAGGTCAAAGGTACATGAGTCAGTGCTTGCCGAAGTGTCGGATAGGGTGGTGGAAGTGTAAGGCAGATTATGCCGCACGCGTTAGATCGATTATGCCGTTGCAGGAAAGAGCGGATGGATGATAAAAGCGCAATATGTGGCTATAGTTGGTTAAAAAGCCTACATTTACTCAAAAAAAGGGCTTGGTAATCTGGCGTAAGACGGCATAATCATACAAACACAAAAAATTTCACAGGCAGGAGGCGCGTATGGCTCGCAGAGAGGACATCGACGGAAAGGCCGATGCACTGCGCCGCAGAGGCGTACTAAACCGGAACGTGGAGCGGGTGAGCGATACGCGCTTTGCCGAGGAGGAGTTCTTCGATGCCAGAGACCTGGTGCAGGTGAAGTACGAGATGCTGCGACGGGCGCGCGTGGAGGGTGCCAGCGTGAGCGATGCGGCGCGGGCCTTCGGGATGTCGCGCTTCTCGTTCTACCAGGCCCTGGCAGCATTCGAAAAGACCGGGCTGCCGGGCCTGATTCCGAAGAAACCGGGCCCGCGCGGTCGGCACAAGCTGACGCCCGAAGCGCTGGCGTTCGTGCAGGAGGAGTTGACGAACGATCCGTCTCTGGACATACGCGATTTGCCGGACCGGGTGCAGGAGCGTTTCGGCATGAGCGTTCACCGGCGCACGATCGAACGGGCCATGGCCGACGTGAAAAAAAAACCGCGAACATCGGCAGCACGGAACGATGGAACGACGGCGGACTGACCGACCGCTATGAGGCACTGCGCTTCTCAAAGAGCGCAAGCCTGGAAAGAGAGCTGTTCATGTGTCGGGGCATGGCTGTCTGGATGGAAGCCTGGTCGCATTGCGTGGAGGTGAATGGCGTGGAACGTGTGCGGGGAAGGAATAAAAAAATAAAATGTGATAGTAGCACAAACAACACAATGACGTGACCCGAAGTCTTTCACGCGGAGGTAGCGGAGCTGCTTGCGGGGATCGCCTGAACGGTAGTAAGGAATTGAAGCCATGATCATAGATATTGAATCGACGGTGTGACGGCCCTCCCGGATTCCAATCCCTATGGAAAGGTTTTGCGCGATTCCATTACATGGTGCATATTCACTGTCTCAAGGATTCGATATCATGACCGCGTCGCATATGAATTGTGGGGCAAGGGCAGAGCTAGGCGTCGAAGACCGGTCACTCTATGCAACCCTATAGTCAACATTCCAATCTCGTTTAGTTTTTCGGCCTTCAATGCGAGGTGAAAATGAAATTAATTTACATGTCGGAAAAATATTAAGTCGCTTCAAGTTCAAGGTGGGAAAATACTTTCTTATCAAAATCAAATCCAACTCTTTGAGTTATGAGTGCGATGAACTGAAGATTGCTGAGGAAACAGCTCTTGAAGGACTCTATACTATGAAGCCCACAATTCTTCGCACGCTGAGACGAAATATCTCGTCGCCGTCCGATCGCTCAGGTCTTCATTTAATTTTTTTTTTATTGGCTACGGGCTAAAGGCTATCTGCTGCGGGCAAAGCCTGCGCTATGACTCTGAAGAAAAGGAGTTGGAAGACTCAAAGTGTGGCGAATCCCAAATTATTATCCGCCTTCATGTTGAAATCGGGACAAGAGTAAATTTCCTACGAGAACTCACCGTGTGCTTCCGGAGGCGCGATTCACGCAAATATATCCCTGCTTCGCTAGCACGTCCTATCTGGTTTTGCGCCTTGGATTCTGGAGACCACAATCCTTGTGACTCCAATAATGCGGTCAGGTCAATCTCCACGAGAATGAACGCAGATCTCTATTACCGCAGACGGTATTGTTCTAGATGATCGGGGAGGAGTCGTAGCCGTCAACACCGACGAAAAAGCGCGTGATTCCGCCGCCATCCTCGGTATTACCATTTGATACTGTAAATCCGGCCAGCACCGAGTTTGCTCCCTCTCCGCTCTTGAACGTCACGACGCTGGCGCTCTGGTTGCCGTCGATGATGATTGCTGCGGAGCCCTTCTCGCTCCTGACTGTTATGGCCCTTCCGACTAAGTCAATGTTCTCGACATAGGGACCGGGTGGAATGTTCTGGGAGTCGGGCCGCACGATAATAGCATCGCCGTCGGTTGAGACACTGATGGCGGCCTGGATGGTGCCGTAGTCGTCCGGCACGTAGATGGTGGCTGAGAGGCCGATGGGGGAGAGGAAGGTGAGTCCGACCAGTGTCAGTATGCAACGCATGCTTTGTCTCCAAGAGAAGTCAATTCTCCTTCTACTCGACGGCCAGGACCATGAGGTTGGTGAGCACCGAGCCCGGAACCAACGGCCCGAGCAATGCCTGGAAGGGATACTCTTCGCCGGCCTGCCACGACGTGGGGACCGTACCCGGGAAAACGAGGACGCCGTTCGACGGTATCGTCCCAAGATTCCTCTGCCACATTAGCGGCAGCATCAGATAGAGATCCCCGTACGGCGTTGTCTTCGGGGGGTCTTGGATGCCGGAGCCGAGAGCCAAGGTGACTGGTGCGCTGCCGGGATCACCGACTACCCTCACTTCGATGGGAGAGCCGGGGGTGACGGTGCCCGTGTGGTAAAGGTGTGTGTGATACTCGTCGGCCCCCATGTCGACGGTGCCATTGTGGATGCGGGGGTCGCCTTCGAAGTCGAAGAGTTCAGTGATGACGGTATTGTCACCAGTGTTGCGACAGGGTGAATCCCAGGAGAGGTGTAAGTCGCCGATGACGGAATTGACAAAGAGTGGATCAACCTCGATATTACCCGTTCCGGAATATCCGCCTTCAATATCGGAATAGGTGACATTGGGTGATGAGCCTGACAATTCATTCGGCATATCTCCCCAGAAAATACAGTTGGTCACAGTCGGCGAGGAGGGGGAGTAGCAGTAAATCCCGCCGCCACTAGCCGCTGAGTTTCCAGAGAACGTGCAATTGATCGCTGTTGTCGAGAAGGAGGAGTTTTTCCGGAAGAAGATCCCACCGCCGTTTCTTTTTGCCGAGTTTCTATAGAGCGTGCAGTTGGTTACAGTCGTCGAGAGGGAGCCGTAAATCCCACCGCCGTCATCAATCGCTGCGTTCCCCGCGATAATGTTGTTTGTGATGGTCATGGAGGAGTTCCAGCAGTAGATTCCGCCGCCGTAGCCGGCCGAATTCCGGGTGATTGTATTGTTCGCTATGGTCGAAATGGCATCGGTGCACGAGATCCCGCCGCCTTGGCCGTAGAAGACGGCCGTGTTACCCGAGATGGTGTTGTTTGTGATGGTCGGTGAGGAGTAGTTGTAGCAGTAGATCCCGACGCCATAGGAGCCCGAGTTCCCGGTGACAATGTTACCTGTGATGGTCGGAGATGAATAGTTGTTGCAGTAGATCCCTCCCCCGTAGTCAGCTTGACCATTTGTCACCGAGAACCCATCAAGCATCGAGCCCGTTCCCTCTCCACTTTGAAACGTCACCACGCTCCCCGCCCGGTTACCGTCAATGGTAGTGACAGCCGGCCCCTGCTCACTCCTCAGATGTATCGCCTTCCCCACAAAGTCGATATTTTCCACATACGTCCCCGGCCGCACGACGACGGTATCCCCGTTGGCAGAAGCGTTGATGGCGGCTTGGATGGTGCCGTAGTTGTCCGGCACGTAGATGGTGGCCGAAACGGCGATGGGGGCGAGAAAGACGACGACGACAAGGGCGACTGCGATTCTCATTGTGGACCTCCTCGTGTTTGTGGCGGAAAGAACTTCACTTGGATCAGGAATTGTACATAAAAGTGGGCTTTCTTGGAGGGCATTCCCTGTCGCCGGATTCTCTGTGCCTATCGAGGAAGACGACCGTGATGCCACTCGGGTGTAGTCGGCGACAGCTAGAAAGACCCTCTTGGGCCAGTCGAGGATAGGGATCTCAATCCCCTTGGTCGATCTCGTGGCGTGCCGAGCCCTTCCGTCTGGCACAAACTGGGCACTGAAAGGGTGCCGAATTGTGTTGAAAATCTGAGACTGAGACGCTTCAAATCGGAAAAGGAAGCACTCCCGACCGGTCCGAGCTCTCATTCTGGGCTAAAGCTCGCAGAACACCGAGCATGGAGCGTATTTCTTTCACAACGGTCGTAACGGTCTCGTCGTTGACCTGTCGCTGCTCCTCGACTTTGGCTATGAGGCGGCGGAATGTCCTTCGGGCGGCGCACGGTCCTTTATCGCGATGTGCTCGAGTATTTCGATCCGGTCGGTCCCCAGCATGGCGTTGAAGTTCGCTCTGTAGATGACCTTCTCGTTTTTCGGATCGAAGGTCATTTTTGAGAGCGCCACCGCAGGCCTTGCCATGTAGCGCAACATGTGAAAGAAGGCGGGGTCTTTCGGATCGGCCGGTGTTTATGTGGAGTGCACTGAAAAGCCGAAATGCCGCCAGGTGGCCATCGACGAGACGAGGCCGGGCGAGATGCGCTTATTTTTCAAGAGCTCGGTCAAGAGATGCTCGCAGAAGAGATCTTCTACGAGCTTGGCATCGAGATCCGGTATGTGATGAAACTGAGCCTGGCGATCGAAAAAGCCCTCGCTCACGATCCCATGAACATGGAGATTCCACTGCAGAAGGTTTCCCGCGGAGTGGATGGCAAGGATGGCGCCACAGGTTGCGCCTGCGGCGCAGTCCCGGGGCAAGGCTTGCTTGAGAGCTTCAAAGGCACATCTCGGAATCAGCTTCAAAAGCCGCCTGTCGCGAAGCATAATCCCGCGAATCGCCTTGGGGATCGAGAAGGTCCAGAAGCGATGAGGCACCGCCAGAAGGATGTCTCCAGTGACCTTTTCGGCGAACAGAAGCATGCGCTACTGTTCGCAAGAGGGGCACTGAGCTGCAATCCGAAAAAAAAGCCAACCTGCCACCCCCCCTGCAAATAGAGGCTAAAAACAAATATGCACCGAACCTTACGACTCAGTGCATAAGTGGTTTGGTGGACCCGGTGGGACTCGAACCCACGACAACCGGTTTATGAAACCGTTGGCCGACAGCCAGAATAAACTAATAAATAAAGAGGTTAGGACGAAGAAAAATAAGCGTGTGTCGTTTTGTGTGACTTTGCTCCAAGAAGTCGATCCTAACTTGACCAGAATTATTGAGATATGGAAGAGGCTACCTCAGGCAATAATACGGGCGATGCTTGCGCTTTCAGAGAGCGAACCGGAATGACGGCTTTGAGGAGAGCGTGGGGGTGAGATTCCCCCGCGCCACTCGCCTCACCGGTACAGATCTACTTCTTGTAGAGAATGTATAGATGCTGAATCTCTTCTGCAGAGAGGGCCCGAGAGTAGACACGCACTTCATCAATATCTCCACGGAATCGTCGTACGTTTTCGCTCTTACCGCCGATAGAAAACTTACAATCTGATAGGTATTTTATCTCACCAGGCGCCTGAGCTGACGAAGCGTCGAGGCTTCCATTTATGTAGAGACGGTGCGTCGTACCATCAAAAGTTCCGACAACGTGATTCCACGTATTCAATTCAAGAGGTACCGTTGCTATGGCTCCTGATTGGGCTGTTGTCAGTGTGTTGAATACGGCTAGTCCTTCCCGATATTTGGGATTGCCCACATGGCAAATAGACATCCAATATCCACCTACTGGCTGTCGGTGGACACTGTTCTTCACGACACAACCCTCATTCCAGTCCCGAGGGTAGCTCTGAAGGCGGATGCAGGCGGACACACTGACTGCCTGAACCGGCCGAAGACGAGAGTCCTCCCCGACCATCACGTAGTCGTCCTTACCATCAAAACTACCCACACTACCAACTACGCCTGGGGTGAATGAAAGACCACCGCGAATCTCGCCATGCAGGCCATTGGGACTGTGGTCCACTGCGTTCCCATTTAGAGGGTAGTAGGCAACGAGGCCATTCGACAAGGAGCCGGGACCGATCGCGTCACCGAGGTTCCCTTCAACCTGATATTGACGCAGTAACGATGAGGGCCAACAGAGCGCATATGTTTTTGTTCATTTGAGTTCCTCCCTGCTTGATTAATTCTGAACTAGAACACGATCAGGAAGAGCGAATTGGTGCGGAGTTTAAGTGGCCTTTTTCGATTCCTGCGTGGTCAGGAGCGCACATGTCTTCCTAAAATAATACATCTGCTATATATTTATAGAAATTATTGCAGTATTGAATCCGTATTTCTCGAATCTCTCCTCCCTGAAAAGACAAGGTGCAAACCATCTTTTAAAATTTTCTAATGCACCCTTAGCTTCGCCAGGTTGCTCATCTGGCATGCACGAATCTCCATCTGCGCTTTATTATCCTCCATGGCCGAGTTTCTTTCAAGGCTTATCACGGCTGAAAACTAACCGGTCGCCAAGCTTCACGCCATTCCGATTCTCGTCGGGCTTCATCATAGCGCGGGCTTCGCCCGCAGCCGTCGGGTAGAAACAAAGCGCGCGCACCTTTAGCGGAGGGTTTCCACCACCACCCCTTTCGGGACCACATGGTGTGGGTTCACAGTTCCGCATGGATCACGTTTCCTCGAGCCCCCCTCTCATCCCGAACGGTCGGATTTCCCGAGTCCGGTTGGCAGCAGCAGCTTTCCCCAGAGAACCTTCCCACACATCCCGAGGTTTAAACGCCCGCCCGTATACACCCCTTGTATGCATGGTTATAACTCTGACTCGACGCCCCTTGAGGTTAGCACCGGTTTCCGGCCCAGTGTCCAGGTGGTGTTTCCTATACGACGCCCGCCGCTTACCGAGAGCCCCTTTGCCTGTCAGAGGTGTTACCTCCTCCAGGGAGGTGTCAAGCACCTCCTCAGCCGGCGTTACCCAGCCTTCATCGCTCATACTGGCTCATGCGCCTCACCAAGAACCTCCCGATGTTTTCGGTTTCCCTTATACTCCAGGTCTTTGCAGGTTGTTGCGAGCCCCTGCTGGAAATTGGTGGCTCCCGACGTTATCTCCGCAATCCTTGCATAGGTGCTTGGACCCGTACCCCGCCGCGACCTACCGGTGCTCCTGCCCGTTTCTTCCCGGTAGACTTCGGCCTCACGACAGCTATGACTCGTTCGGCTCGCAAATTCTTCCCCACCATGCAATTTCCAGCGGAGGGCTAATATCGGGGCTGCAGTCATTCGATAATCTTCAGGCTCCCATGCTTGCTAGGCCTGCGCATGTCCCATAAATAATCTGCAGCACAATCACGATAATCCCTCCCGGAGCAGAAGTGCATAGACCATATCATGGAAGCGTGCGTATCCTCTCCACAGTGATAGGAACCCTGGCGGGCCATCACACCGACGATTCAAGTATCCTTCGAGCTTGGCTATGATGGCGATGGCTTCGCCAAGCGTTATGTTTTTTTTTGCGCGAGCAATTGGAGCACCTCGCATTCCCATGAATTGAACAAAAGATCGCACGGCAGTTGTGGAAGTTCGCGGCTCAACAGTGCCAGCAGCATAATGCGCCAAGCCATGACGGCATCGATGGTGATTGCCCGGGCGAGAGATTCGGCTGAGTGATTCTGGTGCTTCAGTACCCCGCATCCGCTTTTCAAAACCCGATGCCATTCTTCGATGCGCCAACGCAGACAGTAGTACCTAACACACTTCATCGCCTGCTTCAACGAACGGACATCCATAGTTGTCAGCAACAGCCATTTGACCCAGTTTTCCCCCGGCGGCGATCAAATAGTTCGAAGATGTCGCTTTCCCGGTCCCCGACGCAGACGATGTGAACGGTTGGAAGCTGCTGGCTAATGGCGCGCGCATCATCGTAGGTTTGCACCCGTCGGTAAGACTCCTTATCTTCGATTGGACGCTTGTCAGCTTTCCCCTCAAGGTCCGGCTTTGGCTCCCCCGCATAGATGTGCGCACGAAGCACTCCCAGAGGCATACCCTGGTCATTGACTGCCAAGCGGCTGTGCATCTTCAATCCCTGTGACTCTGCACCGGTCTGGTTCTTGCCCATAAGCCCCAGACCCTCGCAGTGCCAGCGCGTGGAGAAGTTCATATCCATAGTGTCCTGAATGATCAGCGCCGTCTTCTCGTCGGCCATACGTCGAATCGTCTGTTCCCTGTGCCCGCCTATCATCGCGTCGCTGGACACCTGCTCGCTATCGTTATTGATCAACCTGTAGTAGCCTTTGACCGCATGCCGATCCCTCCGCAAGAGCCTGCGTATGAACCACTGGGCTGTTGGCCTTTGTTTTCCGCGATTTTCACCAACTGCGCATTCAACCGCACATTCCCGAGCTCACATCCCGCAAATTCTTGTTTCGCTCATTGCTCCGATTCCAGCCCGCTTTCCAAGGCCAACGGCTCAACATCCTGCGTTTTGGTCTCTTCAGCAGAATCTATGGGTCGAATCACGTTCAGGGAGTTGTCCTAGAGCGTGATACAAAGCGATTTCGAGAACTTCAGCGGATTTAAAACCATACGCTTTTCTTGTCACCACTTTTGCTTTGTTGTTGAGGCCCTCTACAGCTCCGAGAGAAATGACGTTTCTTGCCTTGAACCAGTTCTTGATCAGCTGCTTACGGGAACGCAGAGTCCGGGCGATTTCTTTCATTGGTTCGATGCGAGACCGCATGACCTTCGTACACCATTTCTCCAGAAATACTCCGGCCCAATAGGGGGATACGTATTCCCAGAATCGTTGGAAATCCTCTTTGAGAAGATAGCTTCTCACAGTTTTCAGATTGTACTGAAGAAGATCTGCCAGTTTGATATCTTCTTTTTCTGTCCTATTTTCTGGACGTTTTAACAAACACCATCTCGACCACCTCAATACGGGCTCATAACCTTCTCGAAGAAGTTTACGGGCTTCTCCAGCACGGACCTTATCGATCGCTTTGTTGATCTTTGCCATAATGTGGTACCGGTCGAGGATGTTGAGAGCTCCTTTCGCTTTTTCGGCGATCACATTCAGGTAGGGTTTCCACATGTCGCTACAGATAAACTTCAGTGCCGCGTTCCGCTCTTCCCCGAAGTAGAAAAAGAAAATCTTGAGCGTCTCCTCCGTCCTGTCTTTTCCGACCCACAGCAGCCGTTTGCAGCCTTCATTGATCTGATAGACCACCGTCAAGTACTTCTGGCCACGCGCCCGCTGGATCTCGTCCACGCCGATTGCAGTGATTCCGGAAAGGTCACGATGCTCCAGACCCCAGTGGACTGCCATTTGGACAGAACGGTAGACATTCTCCCAGGTGGTCATAAAGGATGACGCGACTTCTTGCCAACTCAATCTCTTAGCCCATTTTGCCAGGAACCATGCATAAGTTGTTGTTAAATGAAGCTTACCCTCAGCCCAAGGCACAGATTCCACGATAATTCCACAGCGAGAACAATTGACGCGCCGCATGGTATAACAGAAAAAAATCGGGATACCCCAGAGAGGAACAAACTCAAACCGTCTCGGACTCAAAGTATCATAACCGGGACGCGCAGATCCGCAACGAGAGCATCTGGCTTGGCTGTTGGATCGCGGTTGAATCTCAACCAACAAGATGAGCCGGCTGAATTCCATCACCAGCTTTACATTACTAAAGACGAAGGACTTGTATTTCTGAACCCGGTTGAGTACGGTTTCTACTCGCATCCTGTTCTCCTTCTGGAATTCGGAGTTTTTTGCAATTTCCATTGTTCCAGATTTGAGCAGGATGCGCCACCTCGCTGCATACCTGGTTGTTAAAGAGCACTGACAGCACGTCTGAACGATCGTTCTGGTGCCCATAGACGTCACCCTTGAGACAACACAAGAACTTCACTCCATAGACCTCGAAGCCATCAGGCGGATTGCGGTATCCAAACACAGTCGTCTTGAACAGACCCACGTGGGTCGTTGGGCCGAATCAGAGCAATCGACGGAGGTGGTCTGGGAGGGCACAGATAAGCTCTTGGAGGCTCAGTGGTGTCGCGAGTCCCTCCCTCACGGTCGGGCTTCTGAACGGAAGTCGACCACGCCGGTACGGAGGTGGGACGATCGTGATTTTGGTCGGAGAACGGGAGTGGAAAAAGACCCACGTGGGACATCACGTGGCACGTTGGACTAGACAGCTTTCCCTCTGACCGCTTCTGTTTCTCCCAACCGATCACCGCGGTCCACTTGGTGCCCAACATGTCTTTCAGCGCACGAGTGTTGTTGCCAATAAAAGACATTTTTCGCCCCTTCGGCTCTCGCCCCTCAACGGGGTGAAGGGGCGAAAAATGGAGTTGTCCATAACTTGAAGAGGATTCCCTACGGGACTGAGTGCTGATAGGGTCAAAAGAGCCAGAGTCAGAACCACCGGCGTAGCCGGTGGCTTGATTAGCCCTAAAAGGGCATTGTTACTGGTTCCCCTTAAGGGGATAATTCTGCCAATCCGTTCATGAGCGGAGATGGAACTGTTCGTAGCCGGTCCACTTTACAGTGTTCCTGAACCGTCTATGCCGCCGACACGTGCGCCCCTAAAAGGGATTACTTAAATCCGTGTCATAACGATCTTCGACAGATTCATTTATCTCCTGGTCTTTTATATACTTTCGTACCTTCGCCTCATCTAAGCCTACCGTACTCACGTAGTAGCCGCGCACCCAGAAACTGTGCCCACGGAAGTTCTTCTTCAACCGGCTATATTTCTCAAATATGTGATCATCGCGCTCTTGCCTTTGAGGTAGACCACTATACTTAATACCGAAAATTTCGGAGGGATCGATACGCACATGTGGATGTGGTCTATGCACGCGTTACCCTCGATCAACTCAATACCTTTGTATTGTGTCAAGCGCCTTAATATTGTCCCGACCACTCTTCGAAGCTTGCCATATATAATCTTACGTCGTCTCTTCGGAACCCACACTATGTGGTATTTGCACTCCCAAACGGTATGAGATAAACTACGCTTCATCTTAGGCTCCTTTCGTAAGGACCGGCTACGGTTTCAGCTCCGAAGCCATCTTACGCAAGGAGCTCTTTTGTTAAATACTAATGCATAGCTTTTGCAACTCACCCCGGCGACGCCGGGGGTTTAGCTCAGGAATTATGTGATTTGACCCACAAATTCTGCTGAGGACCCGCATAAAACAAGTTCTGATTGACTAAATCTGTAAATAAAGTTTTTCGCTTGAAAAGCCTGTCAAGAAAAATTTTTATTATTTTGCTGAATAGTTACCCGAATTTATGGCTTGCGCTTTAAGATCGAACTGTCCATCAAGCAGGCGCTCCGCGTCATAGGAACCTATGCCTATCACTTCTGGATGGCGGCCACGAAAACCTTGCCTCGTAAAGGCGGTAACCAGCATCTACACCAAAAATCCAAATCCTACAGGGATGACGTTCGGCGGAAAATGGGTGCCTATCACTTCCATATTCAACTCGGAATCATTGCGCAGGGATTGCTTCAGATACTGGCGCCCACAGATACTGGCGCCCACGGTTCCGCAGGTGATTTGGCGATCGTTTGGATCGTGGATTCGAACCGTACGTCTCGGTTTGGCTCCCTCCGAACAGGTCGCTGCCATTGCCCTCAGAAATACACTTCCTGAATTTCTCGCTGGTTGTGATAAAGATCAAATCTTCACGAAATTTCTGCACGAACGTATCGATCTATCAAAAACCGAAGGAATCGGACTAGTCGCATAAACGATCGACCGACAACACGATACTCTCAAGATCCGATGTCAACGGGTTATTACCTCGGCATCGAGTCGGTCCGGTTGCGCGAACGGCGCTCACGTGTACAGGAATGGGCTCGTGACAAAGACAAGGACCGGCGCACCGATCCGGTCTTGTACAAGTAGCCGGAGATTGCAGTAAACCGTACCACTGTAGAGGATTAGATATCAGGTGCAACTAACAAAGGTGGTTTTGTTGTTTTTTTTAGTTTTTTCTTGACTTCCGTCTATAGCGTCGAAATAGTAAGCGATTGCCGTATCGGCGGTTTTTCACGATTGATCGAACAGCACACATGCAGGTCGCGGAGGGAAGGTTATGAAAAAAACGGTCGTTTTCTCTTTTTTTTGCCTACTTTTCATATCATCGATCTTTGCTTATGAAAAAATCGTGCTGACGTTCTCGCGTCCTCAGAAGGATGGTAAAAAAATCGAGCTCACCTTCCGCTGGAAGAATCCACAGGGCGTGACGGAGCAAATGTCTGTCTCCGTAGCGGTGGATACCAACTTCGACGCCGATGCGAAAGCCGAGGAGATCGAAGGCCAGATCGAACTCGAGCTCAAGAACATGGTCCATCGCCCCTTTTCGGTGTCGGCCAAAGATGGTCAGGTCACCTTGGAAGCTTCCGAGGGCTACGACCTCAAAAAACCCGGCACTGCGGACAATACGGATGAACCGACCGATGACATCGATTATCCAACAGTAGTAGGATATGCCCTTGATATGCTCGAACTGCGGGGCGAACCGTGCGGTTACTCACAGCAGGGTGAGCTAGCGATGGTCAGATTCGGGCCGAAGGGTAGAGTAATCGAAGTCGAAACCCTCGGCAAAACCCGCAAAGAAATCATCGATACCTTCGCGGCCGGTTTTACCCATCTCGGCATACCGGTGGTCTACAAAACCGATTCCAAAATCGTTATTCTCGTGAGATATTTTGGTGAATACGGAATATCGCATGGCGACAACGATTGCACGATGGGCCGCTACATCGACGGCGTCGATATCACTGACTGGCCGGATCCCGAAGTCGTGCAGGAAGTCAAGGCGCTCTTGTTCGACTGATCAATCATCGCGCCAGCCCTGCGCTTGCCCCATAAATATCCTGCAGCGCATTCATGTTAATTCCTCCCGGAGACCATATCATGGAAGCGTGCGTATCCTCTCCACAGTGATTGGAACCCTGGCGGGCCATCACACCGACGATTCAAGTATCCTTCGAGCTTGGCTATGATGGCGATGGCTTCGCCAAGCGTTATGGTTTTTTTTTGCGCGAGCAATTGGAGCACCTCGCATTCCCATGAAATTAACAAAAGATCGCACGGCAGTTGTGGAAGTTCGCGACCCAACAGTGCCAGCAGCATAATGCGCCAAGCCACGACGGCATCGATGGTGATTGCCCGGGCGGGAGATTTGGCTGAGTGATTCTGGTGCTTCAGTACCCCGCATCCGCTTTTCAAAACCCGATGCCATTCTTCGATGCGGTGTGTGTCAAGATAGTTGTCGCTTTTTTTTGTTCAATCACGACGCTTCCTTCCGAGGGACGTGGCGTCGCGGGTTAACGTGATGACATGGTTCCTCAGGATTGAGGTAAACCTCTTCGATAGGATCCCAGTTCCTCGTTTTTCCACTCCATCTCTGAGGGTGTTTCTGCTTGGCCGCCTCGTAGACTTTTTGTCGTTGATCCAGTATCACCTCATCTTCTCCAGCATGTCGCTGATTGGGTGTCAAGTAACGGATGGCGCTGTGAAGATGTTTATTGTTGTACCGGTGCACTAAGCACTCCACCCATTCTCTGGCCGCCTCGATCGAGGCGAAAGGTTTCGTCGGATATTCCGGTCGATACTTTAGTGTTCGAAACAAAGATTCTGAAAAAGCATTGTCATCGCTCACGTGGGGACGGCTATAAGACGCTGCCACTCCTAGTTTTTCCAGCGTCGCCT
>Ga0190284_1000133_pt1 | contig 56927 bp, 49 predicted proteins | sample 48691812_MG_FD_161668 | JGI IMG/M metagenome (GOLD analysis project Ga0190284, IMG submission 161668) | Hydrothermal vent microbial mat bacterial communities from Southern Trench, Guaymas Basin, Mexico - 4869-18-1-2_MG | ecosystem: Environmental > Aquatic > Marine > Hydrothermal vents >...
TTTGTACTCCTCGGCCGCTTTAGCCAGAAAGTCCGCCACACTCTGCGTATATTTACGGGTGGTATGAGCGGCGTACAGAACAGCCATAAATATGATCGCTACGACGATCCAATCAATAATAAGCATCTTAAACTCTTTTTTTAATGGTTTTCATCTTGTTTTCTCTCATTGAGATATTCATGGAACTCGTCTCGGAAGTTCCGTTAACAAACACTGTTTTCATATTTATTCCTTAGTAGACGCACTCTTTCACGGCATCGGTGTAGGCCTGAAGATTTTCAGGCGGGGTCATATTAGCGTCCTCTTATGATTTAAATTTTCACTTCTACTACTCTGCCAGTTCGTCTTGCCTTTTCGGCGGCGAAAGTCATAAAATGAGTCTCAAGCGTTTCGGCCGGGCCGGATAGAATTTTGCCAGGGTCGTTGTCAGCTAAAGCCGCAGTGAAACTCTTCATAATATTGTAATCGCCGCCACCGTGGCCGCCGAGAATACCTGCATCGGATGCATCGGTTTGATAAGTTGTCCATTTGTCATCTTTAAGGCTATAAACTTCAATTTTTGAGCCATCGCCGCTTATCTCGCCCATCGAGCCGAAGATACGAGTCTTTCTATGGCCGCCCTCGGTAAAAGCTGTCATTGTAAAACCTGCCGTCCTGCCGCCTTCAAATTCCATATTGACAACCTGGTTATCTACGACATCATTGTCGCATTCCCATACACATCTGCCGTAGGGGCCGGTTTGCAGTGCCTCAAGGACACCTTCGGCAGTGGCATCTGAAGTAATGACATGAATAGGCCAGCCGGTTTCGCCTTTTTTGATATAATTGAGGTAAAACTTTTTAGCTGAATAGAGACATTCGGATTCTATACCACAATCAAGACATCTGTCGGCGGAGCCTGCGGGTTTGTTCTCTTTTCTAAAATAATATAACGAGCCAAACGAAGAAACCTTTTTGCACTCGCAATTCATTATGTATCTTATCCAGTCCAAATCGTGGCAGCTTTTGGCGAGCAACATAGAAGAAGATTCTGATTCTTTTCGCCAGTTGCCTCGAACATAGGAATGTGCCTGATGCAAAAAGCCGACCGGCTCAAGATGCTGCATACTTATAACCTCGCCGATAGCACCGGAGTCGATAATCTCTTTTAACTTAACCGTATAGTTCGTATATCGAAGGACATGACAGACGGCGAAAATTATCTTGTTCCTGATGGCAGCGGCGACAATTTTCCGACAGCTATCCTCATCAGGCGCCATTGGCTTTTCGAGCAGTATGTTATAGCCCTTATCAGCAAATGCAACAGCAGGTTCGAGATGCTGGGAATCCTGCGTGGCGATGATTACGCCGTCAGCTTCAATATTCTTTTCGATAAGCTCCCGCCAATCGGCAAAGGTATTCTCTATGGGGATATTGTGCTGTGTCGCTATTCTGTCGCGATAGTAATCGCGGAGTTCGGCCACAACAATAACCTTTGCCAAATCAGGATGCCGGAGGGCATAATTAGCATAATTAGTTCCGCGGTCGCCCGCTCCTATAACGATTAGTTTAACTGGCTTCATTATATTCAGCTCCTCTGGAAAATCCACATTTATCAGTGGAGAAATCATCAATTATTATTTTTGAATCTGTAACATCAGCAGGTAATTCTTTAGTTGATGCGGAGTTAGTGGCGACAAGACCAATATCCACTTCTTTCTCAACACTTCCGCTTTTTTCCTTTTCATGCGAATTTCACGAATTTGAATCACTAGCGTCCCATAAAAAAGAGACTCTATCATAGCGACTTGGCTGGTTACAATTTTCTTTATTTTTTTGGTTTTTAAAAGTTTATGACATCTTTTTGTGCCTCAAATAACTCATCCGCCATCTGTCTTATCTCAGCAGGGCAGCAAACAGCAGCGGTCAGCGGGTCGAGCATCAACGAATGAACAGCAGCTTCTCTGGATTTTTCAACACAGGCGGTTGCCGCCAAATCGTACATCCGCATATTGGACTCACAGATGGCCGCGCATTGAGGCGGAAGAGTAAACGGCGTTGGCGTAATTGTGCTTTTAGAAGCAACACAAGCGACCTCAACCATTCCATCCCGAGAAAGGTTTTTGATTAGCCCATTATTGGGTACTGTGGCATAAAAGGTGAATGGGTCATTGGTTTCCATCGCCTGGATCATATAGCTGGCGTATTCCCAGCTTCGATCAAGGACGATTTTATCCTGACCCGAGATTTGTTTTTGTCGGCTCTTGTCCGATTCTATTCGCCAGTTAGGCCAGTTTCGTGCGTAAAAACCGTTTTCACCAAGATATTCGGCTCGGCAGTATTTATCTATCAATTCAGGCCTTTTGCGATAATACGGCAGATATTCACTTAAATGGCCGCTTGATTCAGTAATGAAATAGCCGAAATGTCGCATCATATCAAATCGCACGGGGTCTTTTTCGTAGAGTTGTTTATCTTTAGAGCATTTCTCCAGCAAAACAGGATAGAGGTCTTTGCCCTCGTGAGCCAGTTCGGTAAACCAGGCCAGATGATTTATGCCTCCGCAGCTCCAGTGGAGATTTTTATATGGGATATCGAGATATTCCGCCAACTGATTGGTAGTGTTTTGGACGCTATGACAGAGGCCGATGACCTTGGCACTGCTGCTGCGATGAGCGGCCAGACACATAATACTCATCGGGTTTGTGTAGTTGAAAACCCAGGCATCCGGACAAAGTTCTTCAACATCCTTCAGCACCTCCAAAAACACCGGGAAGGTTCTAAGAGCCTTCATCAGGCCGCCCGGTCCAATGGTATCGCCGATGCATTGGCATACGCCGTACTTGGCGGGAATCTCATAATCCGACTTGACGTAGTCCGTGCCGCTCACCTCGATACAATTGATGATATAATCTGCACCCTTCAGCGCGGAACGCCTTTCGACTGTGGCCGAAAGCGTCCAGTTTTTTTCGGTCATCTCAATAATCTTTTCTCCGACTTTGCGAGCCAATTCCAGCCGTACCGGATCGGTGTCGACAATAGCCATTTCACCGCCCCTGTTGCCTGGAATGCTCATCACATCCGCAAAAAGGGAGCTGAAGAAAGAGCTTCCGGCACCCATAAATACGATCTTCAACGGGCGGGTAAGAGGTTTTTTCAGAGTAATAACATCGGCGGCTTTGCTGTGCGCAATATGGCCGGTAGGTTGTTTGTTTTCCATGCTGTTTAATTCCTATTTCAGGTTTCTGTTTTTCGGGGTCATTCTGATTATTACCGGATAATCCGGGATTATAACATCCTTAAATACCGTTTTGCCGTCTTTGACCGAAGCATTCACCTTGAAGCCTTCGCCGGTCATAATATCAATACCGCTAAAGCCGGTGTAAGCCACCGTGTCCAACGTAACATCGGATATCAAGTCCTGACGGTCGGTCACGCGGATGGCATGCCAGAGAACCAGCAGAACTTCGCCGGTCTCGGTGTTTTTGAAGAGATATTTTTCCGCACGGTTGAGCGAATCTATTTTTTCGCCATCCCAGATGAGATAAGGTTCAACGAATATCCACTTACTGGGAGCGAAACGGTCCTGCGACAGCGTTACCGACCAGTCAGGAGTAAAGACTTCGGCGGTGTTATCCAGTAACGAGCAGATACGCTGCATAGCGAAGAAAGACGGCTTGGGAGCGAAATTATGCGAAGCATCTTTAACGATTCCGGCAGTGGATTCACACGTTTTGATATTGTGCCCATCATCTTGAAAATCGTACTGGATGGCGACCTTGATCCCGGCGATGCGATGCAGCACAAACCGTCTGGCAAGATACTTCGCCTGCGTGGATTCCTTGAAAGCCTTGAATACGTAATCGCCTCCCCCGTTGCCGTATGTTCCATCGCGGTAGTAGGTGTGATACCCATCTTCGGTTACATAAATATCTGTATGTTTCATACCGACCGCCTTCATCTTTTCCTTCAGACGCCGGATGACAGAAAGGTAGGTGTGGTCATCGTCCGCTAAAGTAATACCATCGCGCTCATGAATCTTTTTTCCGCCCCATGGCATGACTTCCGGCGGCATATAGTACGAGTATGGATGTATCGTAATACCATCAAGAATATCAACCGCATTGCGGTCTTTAAGAATATCCAGCATCGGATATGTCGCACAGTCGCCGCCGGAACACCCGCCGATAATAGCCACATCGGGATCGACACTGCGAATGGCTTTGACGGCTACCTCAAGAGTGTCCGCATAGCGATGAAGCCAAACCGTATCCTTGCCTTCCTTGGCATTCCAGCTACCGCTGAAGGCCTGAGCAAAACCAAGATTACAAGGCTCGTTCCATATCTCCCAGGCTTTTACTTTTCCTTTAAGTTCCTTGGCCATGAAGGCACAGTACCTTGCGTAGCCTTTTTTGAATTCCTCGAAGTTTTCCTTCATCGGGTAGAACTTGTTGGGATACCCGATAATCATTATAACATTGAGTCCTCTTGCCACGGCTTCATTGATGCCGTTCTCCACATTCGCAGGGACTTTGAGTACGCCCTTTTCTCTTTCGACAACACTCCAGTAAGCGAGATCCCTTATCCATTTCAAACCGGCCTGTTCGACCAGCGGCATAACCTTTTTGTAGTTGGTTCCTTCTCCGCACTTGGTCTGCGTGCCGAAAATCGATCCGCTGATCTCTTTCGATGTTTTCAGTTTAATTGCGTCTTCCGCCTGCCCGCCACACTGCGAAGCTGCGGGCTGGGCCGTCGCAGCTGATGCTGTCAATACTACTGCCAATAACATTGTCGCTGTAACTTTACCTGTTCTCATAATACTGCCATTTCCGTGTTGGTTGCCTTCCTGTTAAACATATCTTTCTACATGGATGGACAGGATAATTAAACCCTGCCTACCATGCCAATCCATGTTTACTTTTGCCGTAGCTATTATTTCTTCGGCATCATTTTGATGATCACCGGGTAATCCGGGATGATGACATCTTTGAAGACGGTCTTGCCGTCTTTGACCGAAGCATTCACCTTGAAGCTTTTGCCGGTCATAATATCAATACCGCTAAAGCCGGTGTAATCCACCGTGTCCAACGTAACATCGGAGATCAAGTCCTGACGGTCGGTCACGCGGATGGCATGCCAGAGAACGAGCATCACTTCGCCGGTCTCGGTGTTTTTGAAGAGATATTTTTCCGCACGGTTTAGAGAATCTATTTTTTCGCCATCCCAGATGAGATAAGGTTCAACGAATATCCACTTACTGGGAGCGAAACGGTCCTGAGACAGCGTTACCGACCAGGCAGGAGTAAAGACTTCGGCTGTGTTATCCAGTAACGAGCAGATCCGCTGCATAGCGAAGAAAGACGGCTTGGGAGCGAAATTATGCGAAGCATCTTTCACTAAACCAGCGGTCTGTTCGCAGATCTTGATGTCATGCCCGTCGTCCTGGAAATCATATTGGATGGCAACCTTGATCCCGGCGATGCGATGCAGCACAAACCGTCTGGCAAGATACTTCGCCTGCGTGGATTCCTTGAAAGCCTTGAATACGTAATCGCCACCCCCGTTGCCATGTTTTCCATCACGATAATACGTGTGATAGCCATCCTCTGTTACATAAATATCCGTATTTTTCATACCGACAGATTTCATCTTTTCTTTCAGACGCCGCACAAATGAAAGGTAGGTGTGGTCATCGTCCGCTATAGAGATGCCGTCTCTCTCCTCCATAGCCTTCCCGCCGTATGGCAGAATCTCCGGCGGCATATAGTACGAGTAAGGGTGTATGGTAATCCCGTCAAGCAGATGCAGGAGCTTGCGGTCTTTGAGCATATCCAGCATGTGGTAGGTGGCAGTAGGCGAAGCGTTAGCACCTCCGATGATTATAACATCAGGATCGACACTGCGGATGGCCTTGGCGGCGACCTCGGTAATATCAACCAGGCGTTGCAGCCAGACCGTATCCTTGCCTTCTTTGGCATTCCAGCTGCCGCCGAACGCCCGTCGAATGTCAAAATTGGTCGGCTCGTTCCACATCTCCCAAACCTTCACCCTCCCCTTGAAAGTTTCAGCCATAAAGGTGCAGTATCTTGCATAGGCCTCTTTGAATTTCTCAAAATCTTTGAAGGAGTAGTGTTTCGGCGGAGCATTACCAATAAGCATAACAACATCAATGCCTCTTGCCTGCGCATCGTTGACCCAGTCATTTGCATACTGGGGAAACTTAAATACGCCTTTTTCCCGCTCGAGTCTGTGCCAGAAAGCACCATCATCGCGAATCCACTTAAAACCGGCCTTTTCAATCAGCGGCATCACTTTTTTGTAATCCCACCATTGCCCGAAATGAGTCTGTGTGCCGAAAATCGACCCGGAAATTTCCTTGGAAGTTTTCAGTTTGATTGCGTCTGCCGCCATCGCCGCTGAAGCTGTCAATACGACTGCCAATAACATTGTCGCTATAACTTTACTCATTTTCATAATACTGCCCTTTCCGTGTTGGTTGCTTTCCATTGTAATTACCGTAGCCTCTCGTTACTTATAGTTCCAGAGGGGGTCGCTCCAGGCGTCCAGGCTTATCGGATAGTCAATCCTGCCAACATGGCCATCGACATAAACGAGGTTTACCGCGTCGTCGTGCCTGTAATGCAGCAGATTGTGATATATACTGCCCCCCGACTGCCACCCCCCCCCTGGCGGGTATGCCAACATATTCCAAATGTTTATGCAAAAGCCAGTTGAATCGGCACTCATCATAGTTTGGTCCGGGTGCCTGGATTGCAGTATACTCGCCTGGTAGGCATCTCTTACTCCAGGCTTTCCCGCGTCCGTCCAGGGAGCCCATGTGAGCGGTTCGCAATTCCAGCCATATGATGTCGTCATGTACCAAAGGACATAATCGGGATAAAAAATTATCTCACCGGTAGAAACCCAATTTCCTCGTGTTACAGGGATGCTGGGGCAGCGGAATAACATTTTGTTGTCCCCGACAAACGGCATAATCTCCGAGTTCCAATAATTACTATTCCCCGGCCCCGCTACCATCGGAGGCAGTTTGTCGCCCATTTCCTGGGCATACAGCGCCACGCCCAGGGCTATCGATTTTAGATTCGACGCGCAAACTACCGACCGGGCCAAGTCCTTAGCCTTGGTCAGGCTGGGCAAGAGAATGCTCACCAACAGCGCGATGATGGCGATGACCACCAAAAGCTCTATTAAAGTGAAACCATCCGATTTTGCATTTTTCTTCAAAGGCATTTTAATCTCCTTTGCGTAAAAGTTGTCAGTCGTCAGTTATCAGTTACCAGTTATCAGTTATCAGTAAAAGCAAAAAAACGTGGTTCGCTGTTTCTGTTTTTAAAATAATTCGTTTTTGCTTTTTTCGCGTTTTTTCGTGTTTTTCGTAGTTCTAAAATCCGTGGTTTTTTATTTCGCTGGCGGTGCTGTCGTTTCGCCCGGCACGAGGTCGCACGATAGTTGTAGATGAACCGGATCCTGCAGGCCTGTTTCAATCTCCCGCACGACCAGTTCCAATGCTTTTTCGATAATTTTATCCTCGTGGAAATCGACCGCTGTTGTCTTATTGGAAATAAGATAATTCAATGCCGTGCCAACGCACACGACGGAGATGTCATGGGGAATTTTCATGCCCCGGGAAACAGCAAACCTTACAACTCCAGCCTCGATGGCAGGCGGAGCTATCAGGGCGGTAATATTTGAATTTTGGCCAAACAGTTTCTCGCCCGTTGCCAAGCCCCATTCTATCAGCCGCCCCGGCCTGTGTATGATAGTGTCCTGAGGGATAACGATGGCGTCATCAGCCGTCGCGCCACTTTCTTTCAAGGCTTTGACATAGCCTCGATAATGGGCGCTATCGACAGCAGGCTCGTTGCTCCGGCCAAGTCCTACCAGGGCAATGCGACTATGGCCCAGGTCGGCCAGGTGTTTCGTCGCGAGGTATCCGACGAGAAAGTCGTTACCCGTAACGCAAGGCAGCGAGAGGGACAGATGGCTGGGGTTGACCAGCGCGAACGGAAAACCCTTGGCTCGGAGCTGGAGCAACGCCTCAGCGGTCTGCCTGCCAGCGGGCGGAAATATTATCGCACCGGCTGGCCCAAGTTCCGGAAGTTTTTCTATAAGCTCAGCTACGTTTTTGTAGTCCTCGGTACTCAGGACGACTTCCCTGTACCCATCATCCTTGCAGCAGGCCTGCATAGACCGAGCCATCCTGCTGAACATCTCGTTGGTGTCAATCCCGGGTACGACGAGAGCGATTTCCCGCAGCCCATTTTGCGGATGTTTGTTGTTGGGAGTTACGAACACGCCTTTACCCTGGTAGCGAACGATATACCCCTCAGCATCGAGTTCCTGCATAGCCTGGAGCACCGGAGCCATGCTAACGCCCCTGTCCCGGGCCATTTTTCGCAAGCTCGGGAGCTTCTCGCCAGGCCTCAACGACTTGCTGCGAATGCGCTCGATAATGTCGAGCTTGAGCCTCTCATAAATTGGTCCCGTGTCCATATTCGCCATCACCTAAGCCCTTTTTCAACGCCGCCCAGCTGTTCATAAACAACCATACACACTTCGCAGGTGCGGGTCAAGACAAATAAAGATAAAAAGTAACCGTTGTGAGCCTTCCCGTTCGCAACAGAAATCGCGGTAAAATGAGTGTTATAAAGTAGCTGGAGCTGAAACATCCATCCGTGTGGCATAAGGCTGGGGATAGCCTTTGTTTATAAGATGCCGTGCCCCTGCAGCACACTCGTAAAATCATAGCTGGTAAACTGGCTGCCCTGGTCGGTGTTGAAAATCTCAGGACGCCCGCTAGCCAACGCACGATTCAGTGCCGAGACGCAAAAATCCGCTTCCAATGTTATCGATACTTCCCAGCTCAATACATAGCGGCTGAACCAGTCCATGATTGCCACAAGGTACACCCAGCCACGGTACATTCTCACATACGTAATACCTGTCGACCACACCTGATCAGGCTTCGTTACTCTTACATCGTCGAGTAGGTATGGATAGATTTTATGTTGCTTGTTCGGCATACTCAAACCTCGTTTTCGCCTCGGATAAACAGCCTCCAAACCCATCTGACGCATCAGCCGCCGGATCCGTTTTGAATTCACACAATGCTTTTTACGCCGCAACCATCGTGTCGTTTTTTCTACTCCGTAAAACGGAGTCTTTACATGTTGCGCATCGATAATTCGCATCAGCTGTTCGTTGGAGGTTGTGTCTCTGCATGGTTTGTAATACAGACTGCTGCGGCTGAGGTTGAGCAACTCACACTGCCCGCACAGGTCGTATTCGAAGCTACCAGGCACTATGGATTCATTTACGATTCGCTAAAATCCATCAAGGCTATAAAGCGAATTGTGATGGCGTATCCGGGCCATGTCCGACTAGTCTTTCGCGGTAAGCAAAGGAACGATCGGATGCCAGGAAACTCGCCAAACTACTTTGTCTTGACGAAGCCCCAATGGCGTATATTCCCTCGCAGGATTCCTCAGCTGGGAAGAACCGACTGGGTCATATTACCAAACAAGGGCTGGCGGCAGTTCGCAAATTACTTTGCGAAGGCGACTGGCAAGTGATCAGGCGGTGCCCGGAAATGTCTCGTAAATTTGACAAGACTTGCCATGGCCGACAGGATCGTCGCAAGATAGCACTTGTTGCCACCGCTCGTCATTTATCTTGTGTTATGTTTTCGATGCTCAAGACTGACGAAGTTTATCGAGGTGCGGCATGAGATTTTTCGGCAGAGATTTACTGGCAAATCGACAAGCTGTTTTGCGTGTGTGAGATTTTTTCACGGCTTTCCATAACTATTGTTTTGCACAGATTTTAGCCATGTTTTGTAGCATAAGATTTACTTCGGATTTCAGATTGCGGATTTCGGATTGTTTCGCGAAACTAGCTCAATTCGAAATCTGAAATCCAAAATCCGAAATTGCCCGGGATAACCAACCAATTTTATGCCCACACACGATGCCCAATGGTAAGACCTTTAATCTCGCACACACCATTTCCACCATTCACCATTTATTGTGTGCGTTTGTTTGGTTTGTTTTTTTGCCTCGATGCTGTATCATGTCGGTTTGGATTTGTGTAGCCCTGTGGCGAGAGCTTTTGTTTTATATTCCGGAAGCGGTGATTTAGTTGAGTGAAGATATTCATCATGAATGTGGCGTGGCGGCGTTGTATTGGCTGAACGAGCCTGTTGGGCCCAAAGGGCCGGTAAGTAAAATCGCAGCTGGCGAGGTGGCTAAGTTTATGCCGACCATGCTGCTGAACCTGCAGAACCGCGGCCAGCTTGCCGCGGGCCTAAGTTCGTTTGACCCGGCCAGGCAGCAGATACTCGACACCTTTAAAGACCTTGGCGGCGTGGCAGAGGCCTTTCGCATGTCGCACCCGACAAAGCACACAGCCATCATGCGCGAGTATGCGGGCAAGGCTGCGATTGGCCATACTCGATACGCGACCTGCGGCAAGGACGACGCGCGATACGCCCAGCCCTTCGAACGGCACCACGGGAGACTTTGGAAGTGGTATTCTTTCGCGTTCAACGGCAACCTGGCCAACTATGTCCACCTGCGAGAGCAGCTGCTGTCCAAACGGCACTATGTTCTCACGCTCGATACCGACACTGAAATTCTCATGCACGAGCTGTCGTATCGGCTTCGGGGCGACCGCCTGCCGGGCCTGCGAAAAGTTATGGCTGGGATGTCCCGCGCGTTTGACGGAGCCTACAATATCGCCTTTCTCGACGCGATGGGAAGGATGTTTATCGCGCGCGACCCGCTGGGCCTCAGGCCGATGTGCTGGGCGACTCAGGGCAAACTTTTTGCCGCAGCCAGCGAGTCCGTAGCCTTGCACAATCTTGGTTTCACCGAGGTGCACGACCTCAAGCCGGGCCAAATGGCAATCGTCGAAAACGGCAAGCTGCGGTTCGAACGCTTTGCAGAGTCTCGGCGGAAGGCTCATTGCTTTTTCGAGTGGATATATTTTTCCAACGTCGCCAGCGAGATGGACGGCTCGGGCGTTTACATAACCCGCAGTCGCTCTGGCGAGAAGCTCGCGACGATGGAAGACCAGGAGATCAACGGCGATTGCGTCGTCGTGCCCGTGCCGGACACAGCCAAAGCTGCAGCGGACGCCTATGCGTATCAGCTTGGCATTCCGTGCGTCGAGGGACTGATGCGCAACCGTCATGTCGGGCGAACCTTTATTCAGTCCAGCTCGACCCGCAATAGCAGCGTCAGCAACAAGTACACGCCCCTGCCCAGCGTCATGGCGGGCAAGCGGGTTTTCCTGGTGGAAGATTCCATCGTCCGCTCGACGACCCTGCGGTCGCTGGTGGAGCACATTCGCAAGCGAGGCCGAGCAAAGGAAGTTCACGTTCGCGTAGCCTGCCCGCCGATTATCGCGCCGTGTTTTTACGGTATCGATATGTCCACGCTCGACGAGCTGTTCGCGACGGAATTTCTGCCCAAGCGATACGCCGGCAGGCCCAGCAAGGGGATGCTGACAAAAATGGCCAAGGTGCTTCATCTGGACAGTTTGAAGTATCTCGCGGTGAGCGACCTGGGGCCTTGTCTGGGTATGAAATGCGAGAATCTTTGCACAGGCTGCGTTACTGGGAAATATCCCAGCAAGTGGGGCAACAAGCTAATCGCCCGGGCGAGGCAAAACAAAACGGGCGGCAAAAAAGGCAGAACGTACGAGTAACAGGTTGATTGGTTGATTAGTTGACTGGTTGATTAGTTGACCGGTTGATTAGCTGACTGGTTGATTAGTTGACTGGTTGACTGGTTGATTAGTAAAAAATTACACAGATATCTACAGCAATCGGTATCGAAATCGATAGCGATGGGTGAGACCCGGTTAAAAACTAATTTCACGCACCAGCGCAAGGAGATAGCCATGACGCGGAACAAGATTGAGTTTACGGATTTTTATGACCAGACCGTCCAAGCGATGACTTCGCACGGGCTGTTGCTCGGCAGCTACGACGCTGCGGGGCAGGCCAATATTATGACCATAGGCTGGGGCACGGTCGGCAGCGTCTGGGGCATGCCCGTCTGGACGGTGCTGGTTCGCCCGAGCAGGCATACCTACAACAACATCGAACACACGGGCTGTTTCACCGTCAACGTGCCCGGCGAAGACCTCGGCCTGGCCTGTGCGACATGCGGCTCTAAGAGTGGCCGAGATATCGACAAGTTCGCCGAGTGTGGCTTGACCGCCCAGCGAGCCTCGACCGTCTTGGGGCCTACCGTGGAGCAGTGTCCGATCGTCTATGAGTGTCAGGTCGTCCACCGCAACGATGTTATCCCCGAAAGGCTGGCGGAGGAGATTCTCTCCGGCGCGTATGTCGATGGCGATTATCATCGGATTTACTTCGGGAAAATCCTGGCTGCCTACGCAGCTCCAAACGCAGCTGAGCTGTTGGGCTAGCGGACGATGTGGCGACGAGCGACCATCTCGGCCTGGCTGATAGCGGCGGCGTTGAGTTGCCCGGCAGCGGTGCCTCTGCAAGACGACCCGCCGGTAGCTTCTGGGCCCAAGGCCGGGGTGATTGTCGGGCGGATTACGCCAGCTGAGTTGGTGCGGGCTGATACGCTCCGGGCGGTTTCACGGGTAAGCGGGGCGAAGTTTTCCCCCGCGAGTTTCGACGCCAAAACCGGCGAGTTTCGCTTCGCCAATATCCCCGGCGGCGAAGCGTGGGACATCTGCTTTACTACGATTGACGGGCGAGACTACGAGGGGATAGATCTGGAATTCGTCGGTGCCAGGCTGGACAGACTGGCCCAGCTGCGGCGGAAATCGTTGGGGCTAAGCGGGCGGGACGCGAAAAAACCGGCGGCGCAGTTTTTGGCCCAGGACGTGCGAGCTATCGAAAAATTCGTGCGAGACTGGCAGGATTTTCTGGACACGCGACGCGTTTTGTACATCCAAGGCCAGGGCCAGCGGGCGACGTTGCTGGTGGAACTTATGCGGACGCGAGACTTCCACAAGTCGCGACAGGCTGGCGGGCCAGGCCAAGTCGTTTGGCGAGTCGAGCTTTGGTACATGCAGAAACAGGGGGGTGGCTGGGCGAGATTGGCCAACGTGGAAAAACTCCTGCGACGCCGGCGATGTTCGCTCGCGGAGTTGCAGCGGAGCGTAGCTATCGAATATTATCCCCAGCTCTCCGCCAGCCTAAACGACGCAGGCCAAGCCAAGCCCATAAGGTTCACCATCCCCGACATAAAAAAAACCGACCCAACAAGAGGCCGACCCGCCAAAGCAAAACTAACCCCAAAAACCAAACCCCACATCCTGGGCCTGGGGAAATAGTTGACTGGCGGATTGGTTGATTAGTTGACTGGTTACGTGGCTTGGACGTCTCGTCCATGCGTAGCATGGGCATCTTGCCCATGTTTTTTGTTTTTTTCTGTATCTTTCCCGCGAAGCTTGTCCTCGACCCGATCGGGGAGCGGGAATCCATTCTTTTTCTTTTCTGTTTTGCTTTTACTGGTAACGGGTAACCTTTTTTCTCTCTGCGTTCTTTTGCGGTAAACTTTTTCTTTTTTTCCGTCGAAAAAAAATCGAATACTTTTAGATGTTTCCGCAGGATTTTTACTTGAACTGCCGGAAAAAATGTGTATCCTGCATCTCTACTTTCAAGCTGACTACCGCATCGGAAGCCTGAAAGTTTGCAATCTGCGGGCGTAGCTCAGTGGTAGAGCGTCACGTTGCCAACGTGAATGTCGTGAGTTCGAATCTCATCGCCCGCTTTTACAAGCCCCGATGTCACCAGGCGTCGGGGCTTGTCATTTCCTGCCAACTCTTGAAATTTCAAAGGCTTGTGAATCCCCCCCCTTTTTGTTTTCCCTTGCCCGGTGCCGTGGATGCGGTTTTTGCAGCCGCGATATCGTCAAGCGTGGTTGCAAACACCGCCGCACCGGGGTGATTTTCAGTTACAGTTTACAAACTGGCTTGGCTTGGCGAGGCGGCGGCTTGGGGGACGCTGGCGGATAGGCCTTGCCTGTCCATGCCCTCTTGGAGCTTTTCCTTCATCAGCCTGCCGAGCTTGAACTTGACGGTTCGCTTGGGCGGCACGTGAACCCGCTCGAGAGTTTTTGGATTCTGAGCTGTGCGGGCAGCTCGCAGTTTGGTCTCGAACACGCCGAATTCGCGAAACTCCAGCCTATTGCCCCGGCCCAGCTCTTCGACAACCTCGTCGAGAAACAACTGAACGATCTGCTTGACCTTGACTCGCTTCTGACGAGTCTGCTCAGCAATGCGGTCTACCAATTCTTTTTTCGTTACCGTATGCATATTATTCCCTTTCCACGCTATCAGCCAACAAAGCCAGCCACAAAATCAACGCCACTCCAACTGGCAGGTTTCGAACCGCCATCAGGATAAGAACTTATGCTAATCCATTTCACCCGCTCATGCAAGACTATTCTCAAAATGTTCAACTGCGGCACGGGTCAACAGGGCAAACAGGGTAAACAGCAGTCCACGGATTACACGGATTTTTAAGAAGATTACACGGATTGTTTTTATCAAAAAAAATCCGTGGTTATCTGTGTCTGTCCGTGGTTCGCTGTTTTTGCTTTTTCACAAAATTCGTGTTTATTAGTGTCCATTCGTGGTTCCTATGCCATGAACGGCTACGAAAATCACGACCGGTACGGGCCTAGCGGGCGATATTCGAGTTTGCATCGGCTTGGCATTTGCCCGTTTTCCTCGAATATTCTCAGCTCGTTTTCCTCAGCCAGCCAACACTCCGGCAGGTAATAATAGTCCTGGGGCCCGACCGTCCAGAATCGGCCCAGGTTGTGGCCATTGAGATACAACAGGCCCTTTTTCGAGCCATATATTTTCAGGAATAACGGAGCCTTAAGCCCGGCTGGGTCGTGCTTGAACTTTACATTGTACCAGCAACTCTTGCCGAGAATAGGCTCACCGACGGTAACTTCTGGCAAGGCCCAGGGGCGATAGCTCCAGGGCATGCCAGCGGAAATCGGCTCGACTAACGAATGAAACTTCACCCCGGCAAGGCAGTCGATATCCACGTCGCCCCAGAGCAGCATGCGGACGGTATTCTTGCCCCTTTTCAGGTCGGCTCCGAGGGTTACGTCGCCCCAGTTGTTCCCGCCAGACGCGAAGAACCCCAGCGACCTGTCGTTGCAAAAAACCGCTGCGTGGTGTCCGCCCATATCGGCGAAACTCATGCCAACGGGCTGAACCTTTGACAGCGTCAGGTCAACCTCAGCCGACCAGACGGGCTGAGATTCCAGCTGCTCCATAAGATGCCCCAGGTTCCGCGGGACGATTCGCCTAGGGAAAGACTCGCACTGCTTCAGCCGAAACTTGCCGCACTTTAACGGCTTGGCGTCGTACACGTGGCCAAACAAACCCTTACGCTGACCAAGCCTTTCGCTGCTGTCGAATCGGCCCAGGTTCTCCACCAGCATGACGAGCGCGTTGGCACCTTTTTTGAACTTGGCCCGGATAGGCTCGCGCTTGGCTCCGTCGCCACGGCCCCACACGCCAATCAGCCCGCCATTGAGATACACCGACGCGCGATCCTCGCAGTCGGGCAGGAACAGCTGACAGACACGCTCGCGAGGCTGGTCTATATCGATGCGGAACCAGCCATACGGGCCAGTCAGGCCCAGCTTGGCCATGTCTTTGGGGCGGTCGAGTTTCTGCCATTCGAGTTTTTTGGATATCGGCTCGGGGCAGATGAACATTCTCTTCCAGTTGCCCAGCTGCGGGGGGTCGGTCTTGGCTACGCGCTGGACGGGGGGAGCTTTTACCTTCTTCAGTTCCGAGCCTGGCTCAGCCAGCGACAGCGTGAAATAATGCGTCGTCTTTTTGGGCAGGCGAATGTCCTCTGCCAACTCGCCGACGAACTGGGGGCCGAAGATTATGCTCTCTTCCACGGGCCAGGTTCGCATTGCCAGGTCGCTGTTGACGACGATGACCCGCAGGCCCTGGACATCGAATTCCGCGGGAGTGTCATCAGCGGGGATTTCAATTTGCGTCTCGACCCCCTCGACGCTTATCACGCCGCTGCACTTGGCCGGGCCGTGGAGTATCAGCACAGCGCCGCCCTCTTCGCCGAATATACCCAGGGGCATGAGCGAGCAATAGTCGAGTATCTCGCCGCTGGGCAGCCTCATGTCGAAAGGCAAGGCCAAGGCTCCGAAAGTCCGCAGGTCTACGGAAATTTTTCTGCCGTCGGGCAGGGCGATGGTCAGCTGCAAGACGTCTTTGCGTCCGTTGTTGGTTACGATAACCCAGCTGCCCGTCGGGCCTGTGAGAGTCGAGATATCCGTGGCGTCTACGATGCAAGCCGGGGCCGGGGCCGGTCGCGTGGCTGCGAAATACGACGCCATCGAACTGGCCAGGACGTTGACAAGACGGGTGAGATAGTATTTCGGCGTAAGTCCGCCGCCCTCCGCTACCGGTGCGTCGCAGTCGTAGCTGGTGGTGTAATAGGCATCAGCCCGGTCGGCCCGTCGCCCCGCAAGCAGGCCGAAGTTCGTCCCGCCATGCCACATGTAATAGTTGAATTGGCTGCCACAACCCAGAATCTCCGTCGCCCGCCTGGCCAGGGCCTGGTCGTCGCGACTGTTGTGCGCCTGGCCCCAGCAATCAGCCTGGCCCGTGTAAAATTCGCTGACCAGCAGCGGCGCGTCGGGCTGATGATGTTTCTGTCGGCGGATGGCTGGGATAACGTCCCACCCGTTGACGCACTCGATATTGTCCGGCACGGCCGGCTCGCTAGCGATGGGACAACCCGTCGCTGGGTCGTCGGTAACGTTGCAATTGATGATCGGTACGGTAAAGCCGCTCCGACGGAACATCTGGTTGATGAACTCCAGGTAAGCCAAGCGGTCAGGCATGGTCGTAGCCTGGTATTTGCTCTCGTTTTGGATAAGGATTATGTTGGCACCGTTGGTAACCTGGAACTCGCTTAGCTGGGGGAGAATCCTCGAGAAATATTTGTCGAAATAGTGCGAGTAGGCTGCGTTGTTCGTGCGATAGCTCATGCCGTTCTTCCCGGCCAGCCAGCCCGGCAGCCCGCCGAAGTTCAGCCCAGCTCCGACGAAAGGCCCGGGGCGCAGAATAACGTACAGCCCCATTTCCTCAGCGAGGTTGACGAACTCGATTACGTCGTTTTGGCCTTCCACATCGAGTTGGCCTTCGACAGGCTCATGGATGCCCCAAGCCAGGGGCGTGCTGATGCAGTTCAGCCCAGCGCGCTTGGCCTGGAGCAGGCGGTCTGCCCAGAGTTCCTCGGGGATGCGGAAGTAGTGCATCGACCCGCTTACAAGCCAAACCCTCTTGCCATCGATAATGAAACTACGATCGTCGTATGTTACCGTTGCCATGGTTTTTCCCTTGGCCAGGAGCCTTACTTACGTTTCTCGATATCCCGATACACTATAGAAGTTTAAGTTTACAGCCTAGCCTTGCAACAAAAAACCCACCATGCCCCGACGAACAGGCCTGTTCCCAGCCAGCCAAATTCGCTGCCAATGTCGCAAATCATCGCCTGTGTCTGCGAGCATAATTCCTGATATATTCGTCGGTTATATCGCTTTGTTCTTATCGACCCCCCTGCTATAGACCCAGCTGGGCCTGTTTTGTCGCTCGAGAGAGCTGGCACGCGTAACATTGTCCCTGCCAAGACATTACGGTTTTTTTTGCGAAAAAACACTATTTTTTGGTTTTTCCGCGCGCCAAGTGTGAATAAGTAACCGTTCAGGGGCACATCATAAAAAACACGCGAAAGAACTCGCAGAACACAAAGAGCCAATTGCCTTGCGAGCAAGAGAGATGGGCGTTACAGGACTCGAACCTGTGACTTCTTCCTTGTAAGGGAAGCGCTCTAGCCAACTGAGCTAAACGCCCTTTACTGAACCCAGGCCACGGGCCTTGCTGCCCTGTTGCTGGCAGGTTCGGGGGCCGATGGCGGTATTCAGGCGGGCATTGTAACGACCAAAGCCCGGCCTGACAACCGTGAATAACACCACGAATGACATTTTTTTGGCAGGGCATGACAATGTGTGCGAGATTAAACCCTGGTCTTACCATTGGGCATCGTGTGCGGGCATAAAACTGGTTGGTTACCCCGGGCAATTTCGGATTTTGGATTTCAGATTTCGGATTAAGCTAGTCCGTGAAACAATCCGAAATCCGCAATCTGAAATCCAAAAAATATACGAGCATTTGATCGTGATTTGTTGATAATCGGTAAGCTGAACCCTACGGGCAAAAGTAAATACAAAATACTCCACGAAATGGTGAGAAAAAATGGCAGGCACTGGACATATCGAAAAAGCGTATTCGTTGGCGGCGGAAAGTTACGCAGCTTGGGGTGTCGATACCGAAGCTGCGGTCGAGAAACTTTCCCAGATCGCAATCTCTCTGCACTGCTGGCAGGGCGACGATGTGGGCGGTTTTGAAACGCCCGATGCCACACTGGCGGGCGGCGGGATACAAGCTACCGGCAACTACCCCGGCAAGGCTCGCACGCCCGATGAGCTGCGGGCGGATATAGAAAAAGCGCTGAGTCTTATCCCAGGCCGACATCGGCTGAACCTCCACGCTATCTATGCCGAAACCGGCGATAAGAAAGTGCAACGCAACGAACTGGCCGCTGAGCATTTTGCAAGCTGGATCGACTGGGCGAAAGTCAACGTCGCAGGCCTGGATTTCAACGGCAGCTTTTTCTCGCATCCCAAAGCTGACAGCGGTTTCACGCTTTCAAGTCGGGACGAGGGCGTCAGGAAATTTTGGGTCGAGCATGGTATCGCCTGTCGAAAAATAGCGGAGCAAATGGGCCTGGCGATGGACAGCCCGTGTGTTACGAACGTCTGGGTGCCGGACGGGAGCAAGGATATTCCCATCGACCGCAAGGGCCCACGCGAGATTCTGAAAAAGTCGCTGGACGAGATATTCGCCGAGCCGATCGATCCGAAATTCAACCTCGACGCGGTGGAGTGCAAGCTGTTTGGAATTGGCTCGGAAAGCTATGTCGTCGGGTCGCATGAGTTTTACATGGGGTACGCCCTCGAAAATAAAAAGTTGCTCTGCCTGGACGCAGGCCATTTTCATCCGACGGAAGTTATCTCGGACAAAATTTCATCCGTGCTGACGTATACGGACGAGATTTTGCTGCACGTCAGCCGAGGCGTCCGGTGGGACAGCGACCATGTGGTGATTCTCTCGGATGAGCTTTGCGCGATAGCCCAGGAGCTTGTTCGCGGGGGGTATCTTGGCCGAGTTCATATTGGCTTGGACTTTTTCGACGCCAGCATCAACCGCATCGCAGCCTGGACTATCGGCACGCGTTGCATGATCAAAGCCCTGCTGCTGGCGATGCTCGAGCCTACACAAACTCTCCGCGAGCTGGAAACCTCGGGCGACTTGACAGGCCGACTTGCCATGCTTGAGGAAACCAAAACGCTGCCGCTGGGAGCTGTGTGGGATTATTATTGTCTCAAGAACAACGTCCCAGCTGGGCCTGCCTGGATAGATGAAGTCAGGAATTACGAAAAGGCGACCCTCGCAAGTCGTGCGTAAGATGACAGCGCGGGTCATAGTTTTTTTGTAACCCTTCACGGTTTTCTTCAGCCCGAAGCTTCGGGTCGGGCTTTTCGCCCAAGGGGTTAACGATCTCGCCGCAGCCGGCATTGCTCTGGTTCGCCAAAGCAATGCCACACAAATACATCCCACCATCAATCAGCAGCCAAAAATATAAGATACAAGGGCTGATATACCTTAACCCAGGGCGTTGCCCTGGGCTAAGTTATCCTGGCCCTTCGGGCCGAAAAACATCAAACACCTTTATTTTGCCATAGCTACTCAAACTTATTGAAAGACTGTGAATAGTTACGTTTTTTTCGGTAAACCGCATGTTTTTACTGCGGTATGGCAGAATATAATCCGTTTCTCTCTAAAAAAAACTTGACTTTTATATGCAATGCGTATACGCTATATGTAATGGAGATTATTCTCCTCTGCGGAAATAGAGCTTCTTTCCGGCAAAAGGCATTTATTTATATTTTTTTTGATATGTTTATTTTTTCAATGTCGCCAGCGGGAAGGAGATACGCATGGCAAGCGGCAAAGTCAAGTGGTTCAACAATTCCAAGGGGTGGGGCTTCATCTCTACCGAGGATGGAGGCGAAGCCTTCGTCCACTACAGTGATGTCGACGGTGATGGGTTCAAGGCGTTGTACGTGGGAGACACGGTAGAGTTCGACGTCTTGGACGGCCCAAAAGGTGCAAAAGCTATCTCGGTCCGAAAGCTCTAAGCCCGCTGGCAGGTCGATTTCAGCTCGCATGAGGTTGCGACCGCGCGTTGCGAAAGGTTGGCGGTTTGCGGTGCGCCTACGGAAAACGCTCGAATGTGATAGACGTTGCGTCGGTGTCCATTTTCCGACATTGCTCTCTCAGCAGGCCAAGATACGATCCGCTGATGTGCGCCCCCGCGATGCCCAGCAGCTTGCGCGTCCGTTCGATATCAGCCCGCGGGCCTTCGATCTCGACGAAAAAACCCAGCAGGGGCAGTTCGTCCAGTTCGACTCGGCAGGGGCCTAGCGAGTAACTTTCCCGGCGTTTCTGGATGGTGCAGATTCGCTCAAAACCCGCTGAGGCCTGGATAATTTCCGCCATTGCCTCAGCAGAGTCTATCTTGGTTTCGACCTCGCGACGGATTTTCACATCGACATTGGCCTGGACAGGCCCTTTGAATGTGAGCATAGCCTGGCTGTCCGCTTCCAGCCCAGCTGGGGTATCCAAAATCTTCAGCCTGCGAATTCTCAACCCGCAGCCAGCCTGGCCAAGGTCGCCCTGAGGGGTGTCATAAAATTGGTCCGTTTGCAAAGCCTTGCCGAGATATTCAGCCCCGGCGGCTTGCAGCGATTCTCGCACCTCAGCCTGGTCGGCTATGCTGTATTTCGCCTCGACTTCGTCCATGCCCTGGATTGTACGCGACGGGCCTGGGTAAAAAACGAAAAAAAGGCTCAGCAATGCCATTTTTTTCCTTGTCAACCACGCTCCCGGGCGGTAGGATACCCGGCTCGTAATTTTTTCGACAAGACAGGCAGAGCTATAAACCATAACGAGGCACAATAGATATGCATTATCCACACAGAATTTCCAAACGTAAGCGGGCTCGCAAAATAGGGTTCCGGGCGAGGATGCGCACCCCGGGCGGCAGGCGGATTATCAACGCCAAACGCCGGGCTGGCAAGCAAGTCCAGGCCGTCTGACCACGCGGGCCCATGGAAAATGGACGCGAGCAAAACGCGGAAGATTTCTATGACGCTATCGCTGAGAAATACGACGGCATGTTTGCCTTCGAATCTCGCCTTGGTCGAGCCCAGCGGTTCCTCGGCAAGCTCCTCGCTCAGGTCGAAACAGCCTCAGCCCTGGACGTAGGCTGCGGCACGGGGGCATACGCCCTGGCGGGGGCAAGGGCTGGGCTGGAAACTACCGGGACAGATATTTCCGAGGCAATGCTGACCCAGGCTCGCAACAACGCTGCCAGACTGGGCATCGACGTGAATTGGCGGCAGGCGGATATGCTCGAACTGCCGCGAATTTTCTCGGGGGCTACTCCCGCTTCGACCAACTTCGATCTGATCCTCTGCATGGGCAACACCCTCCCGCACTTGCTGAGTCTCGACAGCCTGGCCCAGACGCTCGCGGGTTTCAGTAAACTGCTGAACAGCCCAGGCCATCTCGTGTTGCACCTGCTGAACTACGAAAAAATTCTGGCTGGGCAGGAGCGAATCGTCGGCATCAGCCAAGGTGGGCAGAGCGAGTATATCCGCTTTTACGACTTCATCGACCCGCTGGTCCGCTTCAACCTGCTGGAGATAGACCACAGCCAAAAGCCCCCAACCCACCTGCTGCACGAGACCACACTACGGCCGCACACCGCTGAACAACTGCAAGATATTCTAACCAGCCAGGACTTCAAAAAAATCGAAACGTTCGACGGGCTAAACTTTAGCCCATACAACTCCGCCAACTCCGACACACTCCTGATAATAGCAACCAAATAGCGCACCGCAAAAATCATAAGCCGCAGTCTGACTTGTCGCCTCGCAGTTTCGCCAGGCCATGGGGCAGGGCTGGGAGGATGGCTTGGAGATTTTCGGTCGCTCCTCGCAGCGAGCCTGGCAGGTTTACAATGAGAGTTCGCCCGCGAATTCCCGACCCGGCTCGGCTAAGCATGGCTCGGGGCGTCTTTTTCATGGACTCCACCCGCATAGCTTCGTCCAGCCCGGGCGTCGGCCTTTCTATGACCTCCGCGGTTGCTTCGGGGGTAACGTCGCTGGGCGAAAAACCCGTCCCGCCGACCGTAGCCACGATGTCAATAGTGTGTCCGTCGCAATAATGCGTCAGCCTATCGACAATTTTCCGGCGGTCGTCGGGGAGAACCTCTGGCCGATATATATGCGCCCCCAGCCCGGCCCGGAGCAACTCAGCCGTCGCAGGCCCAGCGGTGTCTTCAGCCTGACCCGCGGCACAGCGGTCGGATATCGTCAGCACGACGGCTTGAAATGTCGCCGGCGGAATTGCTTGGAGAATCTCCACCGCGTCGCCAGGCCGGACCAGACCGGGCGATTCTACGCGGGCGAACAGGCCTAGTTTCGGCATAATGCACTCGCCGGTAGCCTGGCTGATTTTGCAAGGCTTATGACAAACCTTGCCGATCTGCGTAACGCTCAGCTCGACCCCCCTGCCGATGCGAATTCTGCTGCCAAGCCCCAGCCCAGCCAGCTCGACCCCGGAGGTAATAACGTTCTCCGCGAACGCGCCGTCCTTGAGACAAGGCAGTTTTTTCCGGGCGACAGCGATGTCCTCCGCCGCCAGCAAGCTCACCTGCCGATGGCCCGGCCCGGCGTGCGCGTCGCCCACAATACCATGGCCAGCCCGAAACTCCGCCTGCGAAACAGGCCCCTTGGGCGTACCCTTAACCTTGCTTATACACAACGCGTCAATCTTGCTCATCGGACAGCTCCCGTTTCCAGAGGCCACTCTTGCCGCCACTTTTTTCCAGCAGTTGCACCGGGCCTATGGTTATCCCCTTGTTGGCGGACTTTACCATATCGTACACCGTCAAAGCCGCGATGGACACCGCGGTCATGGCTTCCATCTCTACGCCGGTTCGCCCGAGGCAGCTCACCCTCGCGACCAGCCAAACGCGCGGGCCTTGGACGCTCGCCGAGACATCCACGAAGTCCAGACCCAGCGGATGACACATGGGAATCAGCTCAGCTGTCCGCTTGGCAGCGAGTATTCCAGCAAGCCTGGCCGTGGCCAGGACCTCACCTTTAGCCAAGCCGCCCGCTTTGGTCAGCTCATCCGCCACCGCCAAGCCAACGTCCACCCACGCCTCCGCCATAGCCTCTCTGCCAGTCGGCGACTTGCCGGAAACATCCACCATCCTAGCCCGCCCGCCAGGCGAAACATGCGAAAGTTTTTTCTCGTTATCCATACTTGCTCCACTTCCAATCAATATCAAAAGTCCACAAAATCCACGGATTCCACTGATTAAAAAAGGATTTCACGGTTTTTTTTTTGAAAAAAGTAATCAGTAATCAGCCTGCAGTAATCAGTAAAAGCAAAAACAGCAGAACACGAATGAAGCGAATAAAAAACGAATGACACGAATTTTTTTTGTTATCTAAAAAATCTTCAATCCCTTCATGGTCTTCATGGTGCGATATATTTTTGGTATTGGTCATTCAATGGTCATTGGGCATTTGGGCCTTGGCCATTTTTTTCGTCATTCGTTATTCGTCATTGATTCCTCATTCGGGCTTCGGAATTCGTCATTTGCTGTTTTTTCCTATTGCCTACTTGCCTATTTCTCTAAAATCATCCTCCGACCTGTGCCATGTTTTTGGCTTGGTCGAAGTTTTTGTTTGTTCTTTTGTGGGTCAATACGTCCTGGACAGCCTGGCGTATTTTTTGCGATACGCGTTGCTCGTCGGTCTCGTCTCGCAACAGGTCTCGGATATTCACGCCCTTGCTGCTGCGTGCCAGACAGCCTATCAGGTCGCCCGCAGCGGTCAGTCTCACCCTGTTACACTCGCGGCAGAAAGGCTGCGTTGTCGAACTGATAACGCCGATTCGACCAGCCAGGCCATCAGCGGTTTTCAGGCTGAAGGGTCGAGTCGAGCTGCCAAGCTTTGGCGCGATGGGCCGGAGCGACTCGCACTGCAAAGTCGCGTCGCGTCGCAGATTTTCGAGAGTTTCCGCGGAGGATACGAACAACTGCTCGTGCGAATCAGCTGCCGGGCCAAAGGGCATAAGCTCGATGAACCGCAGCGTCAACCCTCGGGAAACAGCAAGCCGCACAAGCGCCCCAGCCTCGGCGTCGTTCAAGCCTCGCAGCATGATGGCGTTTAGCTTTACCGCCAGGCCCGCGGCAAGGGCGGCGTCGATGCCGCGGCTGATTTTCGCCGGGCCATCGACGATAGTGTTGCCGGTGAGTTTCGTGTATGTCGCCGGGCGTAGCGTGTCGATGCTGACATTAACCCGCCGGAGTCCCGCGCGTTTCAGCTCCGCTGCCATCTGGGCCAAGGCCAGGCCATTGGTCGTCAGCGCGATGTCCACTACTCCAGCCTCAGCGAGCATTCGCACCAGTTCGCCCAGGCCTCGCCGCAGCAAAGGCTCGCCGCCGGTGAGGTGCACCTTGCCCAGGCCTGGCCCGTCGCGCAGCAGTTTCACCAGGCGGAGAATTTCCTCGTATCGCAGGATGTCCCTGTGGGCGAACAGCTCGACGCCGCCAGCTGGGATGCAGTAAACGCAACGGTTCTGACAGCGGTCGATAACGGATACCCGCAGCGTAACAGGCCCTGGCCCCAGCCCAGCCCAGCCAGCGGTCGGCGTATTTGTGTTGCTCATTTCCACGGCTGGAATTGTACCACAGCCCCGGCCGGAATGTCGCGTCCGTTGGCGGGAATAAGCACTACCCCCTCAGCCCGGCAGGCAGCTATGAGGTCAGCTGAGCCTGCGGAGTTTACCAGTTCGACAGCCGCCCCTGCGCGGGTTTGGACCACTCGGGCCAGGCGAAACGCCGTCCGTCCGCCCCTGGGCTGGCAGGGCAGAGCCTTGACTGTGGGCAGCTTGACCAGAGGACAACACTCGCCCTGTGCGACGCCGATGAGCCTGCGCAGGGCCGGTGCCACAAGCGACCAGAACCCCGTCAGCACGCTTACCGGATTGCCGGGCAGGCCGAAGATGCACCGGCTGGCGCCCAGCGTCGCGAAGAGTTGTGGCTTGCCCGGTTTCATCCGCACGCCATGGAAACGAACCCGCCCACCAATGGCCCGCACTGCCTCTGGGACAAAGTCGCAGTGCCCCACTGACACGCCGCCGGTGATGATAACCACGTCGTGCGACCTGGCTGCGGCGCGAAGTTGGGTTGCGATTTTCCGCGGATCGTCGGGTACGATTTTTCGCCGGGCGGCGATTCCCATCGAAGCCAGGGCCCCCTGCAAAGCTGGGCCGTTGGAGTCTCGCAACTGGTGCGGAGCGACCGTCTGGCCCGGCTCGCGAACTTCCGCGCCGGTGCAGATGATGGCGACCTTTGGCATGGGCCTGGTGCGGACGGCTGAAGCTCCGACCATCGCGCAGACGCCCACCGCTGCGGGCGTGAGAGCCTGGCCTTGCTTCAGCAGCACGTCGCCCCGGCTGGCTTCCTCTGCCCGCTTGCGAATGTTCAGCCCAGCCTGGGCAGAGGCGCGAATGATAATTTCGTTGTCGTCGCGCCCGGTGTCCTCCAGTCTGACCACAGCGTCAGCGCCCGGCGGAACGTTGGCGCCGGTGAGTATCGTCGCACATGTGCCCCGCTGCACCCGCGGCCTGGCCTTGCTGCCAGCTGCGACCTCGCCGATTAGCTCGAGCCTGGCTGGAACCCTGGCTACATCCGCGGCCCGCACAGCATAGCCATCCATCGCTGAGCGGTCCGCGGGTGGCTGGTCGCGGTCGCACCGCACATCCCGGGCCAAGACAAACCCGCCGACAAGAACATCCGCCAAGTCAAGTCTGGCTATTTTCAAAGGCTTAACATGCCGCAGCACAGTATCCAAAGCGTCCTGGGTAGATATCAACATCGTAACTTTCTTGGAAAAAAGTAATCAGCCTGCAGTAATCAGTAAAAGCAAAGTCCACGGATCGCACTGATTAAAAAAGGATTTCACGGATTTTTTTGATCAAAAAAAATCCGTGTAATCCGTGGACTCCTATTTGCCTATTGCCTACTTCCCTAATTTCTGTCTTTCCTTGGCGTATGGTTCGCTGGCGGTCTCTGGTGGGCGTTTCAAGGCCAGGGACAATATCACAGCCGAGAGGAACATCAGCAGGAAGCCGCTGAATTTCAAGCCATACGCTCCGACGACATTGGCGAATTCCTTGGCGTCGGCCCTGGCCAATCCACAGGCCCGGCCAATGCTTACCAACGCGCTGCCAGCTCCCAACAGCCCTGCCACCCCAGCCAAGATAACCATCGCCAGCGTTATTATCCGCACGCGCCGAGAGACGCGTCCAAAGGCAACCGCGTACCATATCGCCAGCGTGGCTGGGAGAAGAATAGCTGCGTGATGATCCCATGTCCGCTGGTTCAGCAGCAGAATCGCCAGGAGTACCATCGCATAATGCAGCCCGCGTCTGCCGTCGTCGCGGGCCAATTTTCGCCAGCCTATCGCCCAGGCCATCAACAAAACCACCGCCCCCTGAGCCAGCTGAATCAGCCGCTTTACCAGCGTCGGGTCCAGGCTCACCAGGGCTATCCAATGGAATTGTCGCTGGCTCGCGTAGGTATTGTCGTCGGCGTTCCAGTAGATATTGCCCCCCTCGTGCCCGCCAAGCAGATATCGACCAAGCACCGCGGGGAGCGACTGATTGACATGGATGGGATACCACGAGCCGCCCACGCCCTTGAATATAAGGTTGTTTAGCCAAGTCTCGGCCAGCTCGGCATAGTGCCCCGGGCCAAGTGCCCCAGCTGGGACTACCACCGCCAATAGCACCAGCCCAGCCAGGCAGCCCAGCAAGAGCTTCCAGTTCCGCTGATAAAGCCAATACAACACGAACAACGCCGGCGTCATTTTGATGCAAATCGCCAGGGCCAAGGCCACCCCAGCTGCAGCCTGGGCCCCGCGACGATAAAGCCAAAGGTGCAACACTATCGCGCCGAGGACGAAGATGTTGGTGTTGGCGTGCTGGATGTCGCCGATGGCTGACTGCACCCACCAAGCCACCGCCAGGGCGACGAGCCAGTCCGGCATGCGGAGGTTTTTGTGATTCGCCACCCGCACCGCCCCCAGGGCAGCAGCTACGATAACCAGCACCTTGAGAATCGAGAAGACCAGCCCGCCAAGCCAAACTGGCCCCAGAGCAAAGGGCGTCAGCAGCATCACCGTAAAGGGCATGTTCGGGTGCAGCGCGACGCTTTTCCCGTAGTCGATAGTCTTGCCCATGCGCCGATACCGCCGATGCCGCTGACTAAGCTGATCGATGGTTTCGTAAATATTCTCGCCAGCCCAGAAAGCTCGCACCGCCTTGCGCCAACGGTTGACCGCACCGGCATGGGCCTTGGGAGGCCTGGGTGGCAGTTGAACTTCGGCGGGATCGCCAGAATCGCTGGCTGCGAGTTTCTGATGGTAAGCCTGGGCTTTGCGATGGTTCTTGAGCGTCTTGTGTTGCAGCTGAACCACCGGCACGATAAGAGCTGTCGCCAGGGCGATGTAGACAGCCACCCGCGCGACAGTCAGCCTGCCAAGTTGCGACGGGGTAGCCTGGCTCGGCATGGTCGTTTCATACGGCAGAGACCAGCTGGGCTTGCCAGGCCCAGACGCAGCCGGCTTGGTTTTGACATTATTCATGGTGCGGACTTTATCAGACGAGCGGGCAATAGGCAAATAGGGAATAGGAGTCCACGGATTACATGGATTTTTTTGAAGAAGATTACACGGACTTTTTTTGATTAAAAAAAATCCGTGTAATCCTTTTTTAATCAGTGCAATCCGTGGACTTTGCTTTTGCTGATTACTTTTGTGGAACAGGGAAATGTCGCACCCCCTCGGCGGGGATGGCATTTTTCGTCTATTTCTCTAGCTGGGGCGTCGCGATATCCTTGAGCTTCCAGACATGAACCAGAGACTTGTCCCCGTCGCCTCGGGGTTCGATGACATAGAGCAGCCCGCCAGCTGGGTCGAACGCAGCTGCTCCCAGGCGGTGCATAGCACGAGGCCTGGCCTGGAACAAAAATTTGCTTATGTCCATCACCGCGTATGGCTGAGGCTCATGTGGCTTGGCTTGGCCCTGGGCTACCGCAGCCAGGTCGGCGGGATCGTAGAATAATATCTGCGGCGCGAAATTCGTAGACCACCACCCACGCTGATCGTTCGGATACGGAGGCACGGGCGGATATGGCCCGCCCTCAGGCCAGACTACTCCGTTGGCAAAGCCGTACCAGCATTTACCCTCGCCCTTGGTGCCGACGAAGACCACCCCCGAGGCCCTGCCAGAGCTCAGCCAGGCCAGGCCTGACCAATCGTCCGAGTGATGATAACCCTTCATATTGTGCTGCTGCTCGTCGGTAATGGCGGAGTATTTCAGCAGAACGACACCGTTGAGTTTGGTTCCAGGCTTTGGAGGGTTTCCCTCGTTCCACGGGCCAAATGCAATCAGCGTAGGCCCCTGCGAAACCTGCCCCCCGTCGCGCATTCTGCCAGTTGCAAGCCGCATCCCGGGTGTGTTGGCCTTGGCCCAGTCGGGCGGTATCGGCGCGAGATAATCGCAGGTTAGATACTGGCTAAGTCCCGCGACATTCCAAAGTCCAACCGCCCCTGGCTTGGCCAGGTTCAGCTCGCACCAGCCATGGGTCGGGGCCATGTTTTCCTGCCCCATGTGAGCCGCCCAGCAGAAATACAGCTTGCCGCTTGCCTGGGAACCCTGAGCGGGCAAATACGCCAGGCCCACCCGAGGCTGTTCGAGGTCTCGCCCCTGAAACAACGCCCCGCGGATGTCAGCGAATTTTTGAAGCGTCCTGGCGGTGTTCAATTCCTTGAGATTTTTCGTCCGGGATATCACAGGCTTGGGGATGCTGACCTCTGAAACCCACGTGTGCCAGTTGTGCCCTGTCCCGAAAAGTGAACCGGGACAGCCATCGCTCGGGCCTTTTGGGTCGCCGCCGGGATAATACGCCAATCCCTGTCCGCTCCAGCCCCATGCATATTCCTCAGGCCCAGCTGGCAGACGAAACGCCCCCTGATAGACCAGATCGGCGGGAAGTATCCGAGCGGCCCTGGAAGCCTTGGCGGCGGGCTGGCCTTGCGGTTCGCCCCCCCGTGTACCAGCCTCAAACAGGCAAACCGAAACGATTAACAAACCCAAGCCGCATGCGCGTTTTCGATATTTCATTTGTCAGCTCTCCCGAATGTAAGAGGTGAAAGGCACCGGGGGGATTGTAGTATTTTCCTGGTAGAAAAGACAGGCGGATAACCGACGCCGACTGCCGGGAGGCTAGACCTTCCACGAGTCCACCTGGCGGAGGATAATTTTGCAGCTAATCTGTCGCGGCAATTCCATCTGGGCGAACTGTGCAAATGCTCGCGAAAATGTACTCTCGCTGGGGACTTCCCATGGGAAAGCCCAGGCACAAAGCCGACGGAGCGCGGCGTTGGCGTTGAATTGATAGATGATGCCTTGTCGGAGAGAGGCCCGATTTGGATTTCCAGTCCAGGCAGAAGAGCGGTTTTAATTCGCGTAACAAAATTGGCCAGCAGTCTTATCCTTGAGTCTCCTGAAAACGATGGGATAACGAATGCTGGCCAATTTTTCAATTTTTTCAAATCCAGACAAAATTAACCGTTTTGCAATTGGCTCCATATATTAGTCAGGATTCTCAATGTCGAAAAGTGGTTCATCAGGGGTGTCTATAAACATCGCATAATGCATCAGCCAGAGATGGTGCGCAGCTGCTGGGAGATGTTTTTGTTCATCCAGCCAATTCCACAGTTCTTTTTCCTCCGGCAGGCCGGAACCAATGAGCATATCACAAAATCCGGAAACGCGAACATTTTTGTGTGGAAAGCTCCATTTGCTCGGCCCGAACACGGATTCAAACTGCTGGATCTGTTCGGAGGTAGTATTTAGGGCAATTCCTTTTCCCAATCTGCTACTTCCTAATTCGATGTTCGACGTTGAACGTTCTGTGTTCAATTCTCCCCATTTCCGTGCCTTCCGTGCTTTCCGTGGCGGATTCAACTCCCAAGTGCGACATAAATTTGGGGCGGGGTTAGAATGCCTTTTCAGCAAGCGGCCCTGAAAGGGCGAAACATACCAGAAAGTCGTTACAGTCCGCCAGAAAAAAGGCACTCACCACGGATCCCGATGCATATCGGGATGCTATGCGAAAAAAGCCACAGCCAAGGGCGACTGTGCTACGCCTTTAATACCAAACTGTTACGAGCAGGTTTGGTTCGGAGCGTTTGCCTTCCATCGTACCGATGCACTGGGCTACCTGCTTGACCTCGACGCCTTCTTCGTCCATCCAGTCGTTGATGATATTTTCCATGTGCAGCAGCGGATTGGCCTGGATTTTCGAATAGAACAGCCTGCACCGGGTCGCGCCGTTGCCGTTGGTGTTCATCGGGCGTTTGAAATTTTTCTTGTGCGTATCGCCAGCAGCAGCAGCGGTGCCAAAGGCCTTGCGCTGCGTCGGGGCACTCTCGTCGAAATCGTCAATCAGCGATATTTTCTCGTCCACCTGCGCGGGTTGCACCTTAACAGGCTGCGGGTCGACAGGCACGGGCTGAGGGTAGGAATCGTCCGGCGTCAGAGGGACAGGTGCCTCGGCGGGGTCGTTCAAATTGGCTGACATGTTCGTTATCCTTTCTTGAAAAAATAAAAAGAAAAACAACAAACTACGAAAAACGCGAAAAAACGCGAAAAAATTTTTTGAAAAAGAAAAAAATAGCCCGGTGCCGTGGTTGCGGTTATGATATATGCCATGCCCTGGCTTGGTCAAGTCCGTGTCTTGGATAAAATCTAGAATTGTCGCAGGAATCGCACGTCGCTTTCGAACAGCATGCGGATGTCCGGGACGTTGTGCTTCCGCATGACCATCCGCTCGATGCCGAGTCCAAATGCCCAGCCTGTGTATTTTTCCGGGTCGATATTCACCGCTGTCAGCACGTTGGGGTCGACCATGCCACAGCCTCCCAGCTCGATCCAGCGACTTGAGCCGTCGGGATAATGGAACAGCACATCCACCTCAGCGGACGGCTCGGTGAACGGGAAAAAACTAGGCCGAAACCGCGTCTGCACGTCAGGCCCAAAGTAGGCTTTGCAGAACTGATCCACCGACGTCCGCAGGTCGACCATCGTTACGCCCTCGTCCACATAAAGGCCTTCGAGCTGATGGAACATAAAGCTGTGCGTCGCGTCGACCGTGTCAGGCCTGTACACCCTGCCCGGAGCCACGACGCGAATCGGCGGGTCGGAATTTTCCATGATGCGAATCTGCACCGTGGACGTCTGCGAGCGAAGCATAGCCTTATGGTCGATGTAGAAATTTTCCAGCGGGTCGCGCGCGGGATGGCTTGCGGGGATATTCAAATCGACGAAATTATGCTGCTCGTCCTCGACCTCAGGCCCGTAAGCTACGCCGAAACCCATCCGCCCGAAAATATCGCAAATTTCCCATATCGTCTGCGTAATGATATGAGTATGACCCACGCGAGGCTCGATGCCCGGCAGTGTAACGTCCTGCATCGGCTTGGCTGTCTTTTTAGCGTCGCCGAGCTGGGCTTGATGCTGTTTGAAGGCAGCGGTGAGGGTTTGTTTGAGTTTGTTGGCAGCCTGTCCGTATTGGCCCTTCTGCCGGGCGGGGATGTCTTTTATCGTGGCAAGAGCAGCCTTGAGAGCACCCTTGCTGCCAAGATATTTCACCCGCCAGGCTTCGCTGGCCTCGGCGGTGTCAGCCTGGGCCAACTCGGCCTGGGCCTGGGCCTGCAACTGATGTAAATCCTCTACGAGAGACATGCCAACTCCATATTACCCAGCACTTATTTGCATAGATTTAAGAGGTTGTTATTTTTGTGTTTCGGGTTAATGACCCGGAAGCTTCGCAAATAAGTGCCGGGCTACCTCACCCAGCCTTTTTGATAGCCTCGGGTCCCATCGCAGCTTCGACGACAGCGTCGAAAGCTTCGGGGTCGGCGATGGCTATTTCGCTAAGCATCTTGCGGTTCAGGTCGATACCCGCGTCGAACAAAGCTGCGAGCAATTGGCTGTACCTCAGGCCTCGCTGTCGACAGGCAGCGGAGATGCGGACGATCCACAGTCTGCGGAAATCTCGCTTGCGATTTTTGCGGTCGCGGGTGGCGAAGACGCCTGCTCGGAAAACTTTTTCCGTAGCGATGCGATACCGCCGAGAGTTGGCACCGTAAAAGCCTCGGGCCTGTTTGAGAACCTTTTTGTGTTTACGTGTGCGGGCTGCGCCCTTGCGTACGCGTGGCATGTGTTGCTCCTTTCAGTCGGTGGACTTCCCGCACTTTTTGTGCCTGGGAACGTTCCGTTCCGCCGCTATCGTAGCGACGGTCGTCCTATTTGTACCCTGTAACAGAGTACTGGACTCCCACCGGACCGGCATTTTCAGTTTTTCGTCTACATTCCCATCATGCGTTTGGCATGCTTGGCAAAGGTGCTGTCCACAGCCTTTTCCGAGCGGAACCTGCGCAGTCGCTTAGGACTCTTTCGGCTTTTGAGATGGCCCGCACCAGGACTACGGCGAGTAACCTTGCCGCTGCCTGTTACCTTGACCCTCTTGACGACCGATTTATTTGTTTTCTGCTTGGGCATTATTTGTTCCTTGTCCAGGCCACCCACTGGCGGCGAAAGAGCGAAGATTATAACAAAAACTTTCCGCAAGTAAAGAGACTTGCGGGATTTTTTTTGGATATAGGCAAATAGGCAATAGGCAAACAGCAGTCCACGGATTTCACGGATTAAAAAGAGATTACACAGATTTTTTTTGATCTTAAAAAAATCCGTGTAATCTTCTTAAAAAATCCGTGTAATCCGTGGACTCTTGCTTTGGCAATCCGAAATCAGAAATCCCAAATCCGAAATGCAGTCTATCTGCCAGTGCCTTGGCTAAGCGGAGCCAGGGTCATGGTCAGCCGCCTGGCTTCGAATCGGTAGTTCTGGTCGACCTTGGCGATCTCAGCGAGGCTTGTCTTTATCTTCTCGAAGATATTTCGCCCCTCGTCGATATGGGCAAGTTCCCGCCCGCGGAACCGCAAGCTGAACTGTACGCGGTCGCCCCGAGAGAGAAAATCCTCAGCCCGCTTGATCTTGATCCCCAGGTCGTGGTCGCCGATCTTGGGAGTCTTGATGCGAACTTCCTTCAGCTCGGTTTCGTGTCGCCTGGCCTTGGCTTTCTGGTCTTTCTTCTTCTGTTCGTATTTGAACTTCCCAAAGTCCATAATCCGGCAGACCGGAGGCCTGGCTGTGGGGGAAACCTCCACAAGGTCCAACCCGGCCTCCCGCGCACGGGCCTGGGCATCGCGAGTATCCACAATGCCAGCCTGCTCCTGGTTCTCGTCGATCAGGCGGATCGGCGAAATACGAATCTGATGATTGCGACGCAAATCTCTAGCGATGGTTTAACTCCTTAAAAAAAGTTATCAGTTATCAGTAGTCAGTAGTCAGTTATCAGTAAAAGCAAAAACAGCAGAACACGAATAACACGAATTTTTTTTTAACTTCTTTCCCTTTCGCTATTTTCTCGCTTGCGTATTATTCTACACATTTTTTATCGGAAAGAAACTCTCTAATTCTTTGGCTTAAGTGGAGACAGGTGGGAAATTAAATCCTGGTCTTACCGTTGGGCATCCTGTGCGGATATAAAACTGATTGGTTATGCGAAGCAATTTCGGATTTTGGATTTCACGCAAGTGGAGACAGGCCTCGGGTTTCTTTTTCGATTATCAGCCCGTCGCGCAGGGCGTCGATGCTCATCTCGCCCAGGTCGCCTTCTGTCCTTGCCCGCACGGAGACATTGCCCGCTTCGAGTTCGCGCTGGCCTATCACGAGCATGTAGGGAATCTTGTCCATAGTAGCCCGGCGGATTTTCGCACCGACCTTGTCCGGCGAGTCGTCCAACTCTACCCGCAAATTCACGTCTCTTAGTTGCCCAGCCACCTTGGCTGCGTAGTCGGTAAACTTTTCGCTCACCGGCAGCACCGCTACCTGCACCGGACTAAGCCAAAGCGGAAAAGCCCCCGCGTAATGCTCTATAAGGATGCCGATGAACCGCTCGGGCGAACCCAGCGGAGCGCGGTGAATCATCACAGGCCGATGGGCCGCGTTATCCACCCCGGTGTACTCCAGGGCAAACCGCTCGGGCAGATTGTAGTCCACCTGTATCGTGCCAAGCTGCCAATCCCGCCCGATGCAGTCGTTGACCACGAAGTCTATCTTAGGGCCATAAAAAGCAGCTTCGCCCGGCTCTTCGACAAAGTCCAAGCCAACTTTTTTCACGACATTGCGGATGTTTTCCTCAGCCCGGTCCCAGTTGGCCTGCTCACCGACGTACTTGCTGCTGTCCGGGTCGCGCAAGGACACGCGGACTCGATAGTCGCTCAGCCCGAGCGTCGCCAGGACATGTTTGGTCAGCTCGACGCAGGATTCGATCTCCGCTTCGAGCTGTTCGACGGTGCAGAAAATATGCGCGTCGTCCTGGCAGAAGCCTCGCACTCGCGTCAAGCCATTCAGCTCGCCGGACTGCTCGAACCGATAGACTTGGCCAAACTCGCTCAGGCGAACCGGCAGGTCGCGATAGCTGTGAGGCTGGGCTTTGTAAATGTTGATATGGAAGGGGCAGTTCATCGGCTTGAGGATGTATTCCTCGCGAGATTTCTCGTCGCCGGGGTGCTCGCCGACGTGCATCGTCGGGAACAGGCCATGCTCGTAGTAGGGGTAATGGCCTGACGTGCGGAACAGGTCGACCTTGGCGATGTGCGGCGTGTAGACAGCCTGGTAACCTCGCTTGAGGAGTTCGCCGCGTAGCCATTGCTCCAGCTCCATGCGGATAATCGCACCCTTGGGCATCCACAACGGCAGCCCCGGGCCGACCTCGTTGACAATGGCGAACAGACCCAGCTGCTTGCCGATGACGCGATGGTCGCGCTTGCGGGCCTCAGCCAGCTTGTCGAGGTGCTCCGCCAGGTCAGCTTTGTCGAAAAACGCGTTGCCGTAAATGCGGGTGAGCATCTTGTTCTTCTCGTCGCCCCGCCAATACGCCCCAGCGATGGCTTGGAGCTTGTAAGCCTTGGGAAGCTTACCGGTGTTCGGCAGGTGCGGGCCCAGGCACATATCGAGAAACTCGCCCTGGCGATACAGGCTGATGGTTTCCGGAGCAGGCTCAGAGTCGCTGGCTTGCAGGTCAGCTATCATTTCGTCTTTATAGGTCTGACCAAGCTCTCGCATTTGCTGCTGGGCCTGGTCGGTTGGCTGGGCGAGCCTTTCTATGGGCAACTTCTCAGCGACGATTTTTTTCATCTCCGCTTCGATCTTGGGCAGGTCGTCCGCTGAGATATGCCCAGCCTGGCAGCCTGACAGGTCGAAGTCGTAATAAAATCCGTACTGAAAATCGTCCACCAAAGCTGGGCCTATGGCATATTTCACGCCCGGCCCGTAAAGTCGGCACACCGCCTGGGCCATGATATGAGCTGCGGTATGGCGGAGGATTTGAAGGCCAGCGGCGCCCGCGTTCTTGCTCGTCAACAAGCTAAGCGTATGCTCACCCGGCGCGATAGGCGCAGCAAGATCGACGAGTACCCCGTCCAGCTCCGCAGCGATAGCAACCCTCGCCAAGCCCGCGGAGATACTCTCCGCCACCTGCAAACAGGTCGCGCCGTCGTCATATTCCCGGGATGAATTATCCGGCAGTGTTACTTTTACCATAGTTTTATTTTATTGTTGGAATACCCAAATCCTTGCAGATTTTTCCCGCAAGAATATCTTCTATTTCAGTGCGCCGAGGCACGGACGATCGTTTGTTTTGAGAAGGGTTAATATACTAGGAACGCCTTCCCCCTTCTCGCAGAAGGAAGCAGCCAGACTGTTTAGTGATGGCAATATAATTATTTTTCATGAAGAAACTCCAAATAGATACTTTTATGCGACTTAACATACAAAATTTTAGCTACCAAGTCAATAAGTGTGTCGAAATTAAATACTGCGGGAATGACACACGGGAAGCATAATACCTCGCAAAAAGTGTGAAAGTTTACTCAAATCCAGACAAAATTAACGGCTTTACAATTGGCTCAATAGAAGGCATTGCATATTTCGATAATGGAATTGTTGTGGCTCAAGGATCAGGAGTACAAATCCACAACCCGTTAAGCATATCAACAGCAGGTGTCGGAGATTCCTGAACCAGCAACCTTAGCTTTATTGGGATTAGGTGCTTTGGGCTTGCTCGGAAGAAGATACACAAAGCCACCACATCCCTCCTGCCAGCCGGCTTTTATTCGTGTTATTCGTGTTCTGCCGTTTTTTGGTAACCGTTCATAGCTTTTTTGCTTTAGCTCCGCAGGAGCTGAACATCCATCGTGTTATGGGATGGCTGTGTTCTTCGGTTGGATATTCCCAGCACTTATTTGCAATGTTTAGTGAATTGTTAGGTTGAGCAGCGGAATAACGACTTTGGATTTACATAAATAAGTGCTGGGTTGGCTATTGGATATTCGTGTTACTTAGGCTCGTGCAGGCAGTGGGGTTCTTCTGTCAGGTAGTCGCCGGTTTGGGCGAACGCCCTCGCCCGGCAGCCGCCGCAGATGGCCTGGAATTCGCATCGGCTGCACTTGCCCTTTAGCTTGTCGAAGTCTCGCAGGTCGGCCAGTACCTCCGAGCCTTGCCAAATTGTCTCCAGCGGTTCTTGGCGGATCGAGCCGCAACTGACCGGCAGGTAGCCACACGGAAAAACTTCGCCCGTGTGCGACACGAAGACCACCGACACCCCCCCCAGGCAGCCTCGCAAACCGGGCCTGGCGAGGTTCATGCCCCGCTGGGCAGCGACGCGATAATACCCAGGCCCGCAAGTCGACCGCAACTCCACCGCGGTCTTGCCCAGCCCGGCCCGCCCGGCCTGCCCGGGTCGGCCAGGCCTGCCAGCTGCCTTGGCCTGTTCAACTTGACGGTCGCAAATCCAATTCAGAACCTGTTCGTATTGTTGCGGGCTAAGCTGTTGACTCGGAGCCAGGCTTACGCCGCAACCGACCGGCACGAGCATGAACAAGTGCATAGCTGCTACCCTTGCCTGCTGGGCCAGGGTCAGCATGTCGTCAAGTTGGCCTACGTTGGCCCGGGTAACGGTAACGTTTATCTGCGTCGCCACGCCCAGTTTGGCCAGCTCAGCCAGGCCTCGCGCGGTCAGGTCAAACGAGCCGGGCCCTCGTATCGCGTCGTGGGCCTCGGCCGTGGCGGCGTCTATGCTCAGAGCTACCCGCGAGAAATTCGCCCGCGATATCCGCCGGGCCATGGCTGCGTCTATGAGCGTGCCGTTGCTAGCCAGGGCGGTCGGCACGCCAAGGGCAGCGGCGAAGCGGGCTAGTTCCTCCCAGTCGTTCCGCAGCAAAGGCTCGCCGCCGGAGAACACGAACACGGGAGGCCCCATCTTCGCAGCCGACTTCAACAGGCCCTTGACATCGGCGGTGGTAAGTTCGTCCGGCGAGGTCTGGACGTCAAGCCGACGACAATGACTGCACGCCAAATTGCACCGGGCAGTGGACTCCCAAAAAAGCATCCGCAAAGGCCTGGCGGGTTTTGTCGGCGGGGTAGTCATATCGAGATTTCCTCGTCGCTGAGGTAGCAGGCTGGGTCGTCGCCCCACGTACCATTGCCAGCAGCCTGGGCCCGTGCTCGCAGGTTGCCATTGCAGACATCCAGGAACCGGCACCGCTGACATCGGCCTTGCAACAGTTCCTTCCGTCGGCGGAGTTGCCGCAGCAGCTCCGACCCCTGGCCTGTCCAAATTTTGCTAAAAGGTTCGTCGCGGATATTGCCCACCACCCGCTCTCGCCAAAACTGGTCCGGCGACACGCTGCCGTCCCAACTGATGCAGCCTATGCCCTCCCCACTGCTGTTGCCGCCGTTGAATTGCAGCAGCTTGTAGACCTCCGCCGCCCGGGCGGGGTTTTGGGCGAGCAGCTTCAGGTAAAGGTAAGGCCCGTCGGCGTGGTTGCCGACCGTAAGAACCTCCACCGCCCGGCCAGCCTCGTGCAAGGCCCGCGTTTTTTCCAGGATAATATCCACCGCCTGACGAGTCTGGTCGCCGGTCAGTTCGCCGTCGAGAATTTCCCCGCCTCGGCCCGCAGCGACGAGATGATAAAAACACGCCCGCGGTATTTTCTCCCGCTCGATAAGTTCAAACACCCCGGGCAACTCAGCGAGGTTGTGCGCGGTGATGGTAAACCGCAGCCCGACCTTCACGCCCCGGGCCTGGCAGTTTCGCATGCCGTCCAAAGCGGCGACGAACGCACCGCTGCGCCCACGAAAACAGTCGTTGGTCCGCTGGCTCGCGCCGTCCAGACTAATGCCGATATAGCTCAGCCCAGCCCCGGCCAGCTCACGGGCCAGGCTTGGGGAAATTTTCGTGCCGTTGCTGGACAGCACCGCTCGCAGGCCCGCTTGTCTGGCATGGGCGATGAGTTCCAGCAGGTCGCCTCGGAGCAAAGGCTCACCGCCGGAGAATAACAACACCGCTGCGCCGAACCCGGCCAGGTCGTCTATCATCGCACGGGCATCGGCGGTGGTTAGCTCGTCTTGGCCAGAGCTGGCGTCGCTGGCGGAATAGCAGTGGACGCATCGCAGGTTGCACCGCTGGGTGCAGTTCCACACGACGACGGGCTTTTTGTCCGCGGAGAATTGCAGCAGTTCGCTGGGCAGCAGACCACTGCGCCGAGCGTACCGCAAAGGGTCGCCGGGCTGGACTGTGCCGCAATAAAGTTTGGAAATTCCTATCATGCCTTCCTGGCCCGGCGTTTTCGGATATTGTGGCGGATACGGTTTGCCTGTTCCCTGTCGATAGCTGCCTCTTGCCTGCGGAGGAGTTCCCTGCTAATAGCCCGCTGAGTCCGGCGGAGTTCGAGCAGGCCCAGGAATTTCGGTTTCTCGCCATCGGCTCGGGCTGGCTCTACGACGGGCAGATATTCCAGCTCCTGTTGTCGCATTCTATCAAGTGCCTCGCCAAGGGGCATCTCGGCGGTGGCCTGGTCTGCTACCGGTTGCATCAGGTCGTAGGCTACAAGCATATCTGCCAGGCCCTGGTTGCCCAGGCCACTTTTGAGCTGCTGTATGGTAATGATACCCAGGAGGCTGCGGTCGTCGCCCACTACCGGATAGGTCATCGTGTCGGTCTCGGAAATAACCTTCATAATATGGGCAAAGGGGTCGCTCTGGGTCAGGCAGGTAGCCTGGGTGTTCATTATGTCGCCAACCTTGTAGGTCGCGATAAGGTCTTCCCGCGTGATATTCATGCCGGACTCGCCAGCCAGACGAATAGCCAGTTTCACCATCGGCGGGCCTATTACCTGTACGATAAGCGTCGTGGCTGTTACGCAGAAAATTATCATATCGCCCAGTGACAAATCCTTGCTTATTTGATGTTCTCCCAGATGCTGACTGGCCATGATAGATAAACCCACCGCCACGCCGCCCTGGGCGAACAGGCCAAGCCCGCCATATTTTCGCATAGGCGCAGCTGCGTCAGTGATTCTGGCTCCGAAGTATGTCCCTGCCATTTTCCCAGCCGTGCGGAAAAATACATATAGCCCGACGATGCCCCACATCCACGCGGGCATATTCGACAACCCAAGCCTGGCCCCGACGAATACGAAAAATATCACATAAATCGGAGCTGAAAAACTCCGTACAATCTCGAACAAAGCCTTCGACCGGCGCGGAGCTATGTTTATCAGCACCACACCCATCGCCATTGTCGCGAGGATAATGTCCATGCCTAGAATTATAGCGGTAGCTATCACCAGCAGTATCGAACCGATTGCCAGGGCGAGGGTTTTGTCAGGCTGATACAGTCGGCGGAGTACGAAATTAAGAGTAAACCCCGCCGCTATACCCAGGCCTATGGCACCGAACAGCTCGATGCCTATTTTGCCCAGCGCGTCGGTAAGCGAATCCGCGTTGCCCATGAGCATACCCGCTGCGGATGTGCCCAGGCCATACAGTGTCATCGCAAGCGCATCGTCGAGCGCGACGATAGCGATCAGGCCAGTCGTCAACACGCCACGACTGCGATATTCCCACAGTACATCGATGGTCGAGGCTGGGTCTGTCGCCGAGGCTATCGCGCCAAAGACGATGCCCGCAGCCAGGCCCACCGAGGCGTTACCCATTACGAAGTAGACGAACAGGCCTGTCGATAGCCCCACCAGCATAAAGGCGGTCAGGCCCTCGCCCAGAAGAATGGCCATAAACTGCTTGCCGTATTTCTTGAATATCTCACCCTTCAGCTCTCCGCCGACGAGAAAACCTATGATGCCCAGGGCGAAATAGTTGAACTGGCGGAAATGCACGATGTCGCCCTGAGTTATAAGCCTGAACCCGCTCTCTCCCAGCAGTAGGCCTATGGCGATATAACCCACCACCTGCGGGATGCGAAGCTTTTGGAAAAATCTCGCGCCCATCGCTCCACCAAAAAGGGCAAAGCCGAACAGCAGCAAAACCGGAAAATGGAACAACTCTACTTCACCTATAAAAACCGGGGCCATATCAATTTTCCCCTATCGTCAGGATGTCATAAACCTCACCAGGCTCGGTGGCAGCAAGAATGGCCTCGCGCGATTCGTTCTGCTGGAGAATCTCTGCCACCGCTGCCAGCAGGCGGATGTAAGTTTCGTGCTGGCCCTGTGGTGCTACAATAAATACCACGAGATTTACAGGCAGCGAGTCCATGCTTTTGTAGTCCGCTATGCCCTGCTTGCACACCGCCACCGCGATGGCAGCCTTTTTTATGCCATCAAGGCGAACATGTGGCACGGCCAGGCCGTTGCCGATACCAGTGCTCATTAGTTCCTCCCGCCGCTTGACCGCATCGAGCAGCTTGCCAGGGTCCGTATCAAGACTCTCTGCTACCAGGTCGGACAATTCCTCCAGCACCTTAGCCTTGCTGACTTTGCAGGATAGCAGGATATTTTTCTCGGCTAGGTAATTCTTCAAGTTCATCAAATGCTCTCCAAAACAACTACAAATAAACTCCGAAGTCTAACGCCTTGGCATATGGGCTGCTACACAATTCTGGCTTTTTCGCGCAAAATATCATACCATCCCCGTCAAGATAGTGGGTAAGAAACGAGATAAGCGATGAAAAAACGAATAATCTTCGGCAGCGTGATGATAGCGGTTTTACTGGGCGTGTTCTGGGCGGACTGGCGATGGGAGCAAGCCTCTGGCCAGGCGCGGGCCGGCGATACTTGCCCCACCAGCGGGCTGCCCCTGGCGATACTGTTCCTGCCCGTGCTGTGGGTCGGTTTTTGGGAGTTTGCGAAAATGGCCCGGGCGCTGGGCGTGGAGGTGCACATCAAAACAGGCCTGGCGGGTGTTACTCTGCTGGCCTGCCTGCCTATACTGAACAACATATTCCCCAGCCTTGCACTGGCTCCCCAGCTGGCGGTCGCACTGTCGCTGATGCTTATTTTCGCGGGCCAAATGTCGCATGGACAACTCGACGACGCTCTGCGACGCGTCGGCCTTACCATGCTCGGCGTAGCGTATCTGGGCCTGTGCGGGGGGATCGTAATGTCGATGCGAATCCGCTTTGGCCTGCCCGTGCTGATGATGTTCCTCGCAGCGGTGAAGGCTACGGATATCGGAGCGTATTTCACAGGCTCGTTCATCGGCAAACACAAGATGATAGCCTGGCTTAGCCCGGGCAAAAGCTGGGAAGGCCTGGCCGGCGGGCTTGTCTGGGCCAGTCTGGTTTCGGTAGGCCTATGGTGGATATTCCCGCCGAACCCGCCGCGGGAAATGTTCGACGAATCCTGGGCCTCGCTGATAAAGGTAGCCTGCTTCGGCTTGGTCGTCGGGGTTGCGGGACAGTTCGGCGACCTGTGCGAGTCGCTGATGAAACGCTCGGCGGGGGTCAAAGATTCAGGCTCGCTGGTCCCCCAGTTCGGCGGCGCGTTGGACATGCTGGACTCGCCACTCCTGGCCGGGCCAATAGCATACGTCATGCTGATATACATGTTCTAAACCGTAGCGTGGGCGTCTTGCCCATGTTTTTTTTCTTTTCTTTGTCATTTCCGCGAAGCTTGTCCTCGACCCGATCGGGGAGCGGGAATCCAGTTTTTTCTTTTTCTTCTTCGTCATTCTGAATTCGTTATTGATTCGGCATTTGAGCTTCGTTATTCGTCATTTTCCGTCCAACTATGACACCCGGCAGACCCGCGGTGTGGCCACGCCACCCTCCGCATTACCACCCGTCGGCCGCAGTGTAACCTTTGGTTGAACCAAGCTCGAATCCATGACTACCCTGGCGGGAAAAATCCTAGATATTTGGGCTGGATGTTTCTCCGGTTGTGTGGCAAAATGCCGCAAATGGCCGAACCAAATATTCTCGTCGTCGGATCGATAAACATGGACATCGCCGTGCGGGCGCCAGCCTTGCCAACCCCCGGCGAGACTGTCCTTGGCAGCGACTTCAAAGCGTCTCCCGGCGGCAAGGGCGCCAACCAGGCTGTGGCTGCAGCCAGGCTCGGAGCCAACTGCCAAATGATAGGCCGAGTCGGCGACGACGCGTTTGGCCAGGATCTCCGAGCGAGTTTCCGGGCTGAGGATATCGACACCGAACACATCCTCGAGACGAAAAACACCCCCTCCGGCGTGGCTATAATCGTCGTCAACGCCCAGGGCGAGAACTCCATCGTCGTGGCTAGCGGTGCCAACTTCGCCGTTACGCCAGACGACCTGTTCTCGCGCGAGGCCCTTTTTCGCCAGGCTGACGTGGTGCTGCTGCAGCTCGAGTTGCCCCTGCCGACCGTGCGTGCAGCGGTGGACCTGGCCCGGCGAGGCGGGGCGAAAATAATACTCGACCCCGCTCCGGTGCCCAGGCGGTTCCCGCCGGAGCTGTTCCAGGTGGACGTCATCACGCCCAACGTCGTCGAGGCTGAGTCGCTGATGGGCGACGGGGCAGCGGAGGAGCGGGTGGACAAACGCACCGCCGCGGCTCTGATTTCGCGAGGGGCCAAGGCGGCGGTGTTGAAACTCGGCTCGCGTGGTTCGGTCGTAGCCGCGGCTGACGGACATTTCTATCGCGTCGGGCCATACAAGGTGGGCGTGGTAGACACCACCGCCGCGGGCGACACCTTCACCGCGGCACTGGCGGTGGGCATGGGTCGAGGCCTGGGACTGCACGAGTCCGCCAAGTTCGCCAACGCAGCTGGCGCATTGGCCTGCACAAAAATCGGCGCCCAGGAAGCTACCCCCACCGCCGGCGAAGTCAAGATGCTCATGGCTGACCAGGACCCGTAACCGCCGCGGCTATTTGCCCGTAACCGTAACGATGAATCGGCGGCGGCGCGGGCCATCGAACTCGCAGAAGTAGACCCCCTGCCACGTCCCGAGCGTCATTCTGCCCTTGGCCAGCGGGATAGTTTCGCTCGCTCCGAACATCGAGCTTTTCACATGGGCGGCGCTGTTGCCCTCGCTATGGTCGAAAAAAGGCTGACGCCAGGGCACCATCTCGTCCAGCTGTTTCAAAATATCATGAATCACATCCGAGTCGGCGTTTTCGTTAATCGTGATAGCTGAGGTCGTATGTGGCGTGTACACCATAACGAGGCCATCGGTTATCCCGCTGTCGCGAATGGCCTGGGCTACCCGCGAGGTGATATCGACCATCGCGTCGTGGTGTTGCGTCCGAAGTTCAAATTCTGTCGTACTCATTTCAAGGTCTCCCAAAAGCTCTACTATACCACAGCCAAGCTGAACTATAGCAGGAATTGGCACGCCCCCATACAAAACTTCTTCGATTCCGCCAAAGAATTATATCGACGTTGCTCTAAATTGAGAGTAAAACCGCTGCCGAGAGTTAGAGCGGTGGATACCCAGGGCAGTTTTCGTCCTGGATTAAACAATTAACTCAAACTGACCGATTTTCAGCAATCCAACCGCGGGGTTGTTGACTGGTTGATTAGTTAACTGGTTAACTGGTTGACTGGTAAAAGATTACAAAACAAATACGCCAAAGATTTCTGTCCAGATAAGACCTGGAAAACAAGGGTTTTCGACGCTGTAAAGATTTGTGTAATTCTTTACTAATCACCTAGTTAACCAACCAACCAGCTGCTCAAACCGGTCGGTTTGAAAATTAAACTAAAAGGCTCTCATCCCAGAGATTGTAGCGTTGTACGACCCCAGGCCAGAAGCGATGCGGGCCTTTGGCGAGAAGTATGCGACGGACGCCAAGCGATGCGACGACTGGCAAGCTGTCGTGAATTGCGAAAACATGGACTGGGTGTTTGTCATGAGCTGGAACTGCTTTCACAAAGGGCAGGCATTCGCAGCTATCGAAGCTGGCGAGAGTGTTTTCCGCGAAAAGCCTACAACTACCACCCCGCAGGATTGCCGTGTTATCAAGGACATGTACGAAAAAAGCGACAGCGAATTTGTCGTAGGGTTCACGCTCCGATATTCGCCGCGTTATCGCAGGAAGACCAGCCAACGGAAATGACGACACACCCGCAGAGGGACGTTTATCCCAGGCAGGGCCGGAGGCTCTGTGCCCCGTGAGAAGTCGGGCCGAGAATGGGTGCACTTATCGCAACGGCGAATCGATAAGTTCTGCCTGGCTGGCCTTGATCCAGCCGGTCTTGCCATCGGCCAATGATATCTCCAGCCAATCGCCTCGCCTGGCGATGAGATCAAACTCGGTGCCCTCGGTGATGGGTTTGTCGAATTTTCTCGCAAAACCTTCGCCATTGCCCTTGAGCATCTCCGCCACCTCGGCGATTACCACGCCCTCGGTCCGCCGGGCGGATCGATACAGTTCGTAGGCCACCGACCCGGCGAGAATAACAAAAACCGTCGCAAGACACAACAGTGGATATCGCCAGCGAAATTTCGTGGGCCAAAACAGCCTGGCTGTCATCACGAGCCAAAATGCCAGCCAGACTACAACCCCGAGCCAAACTTGCCTGCTCAATGGCAGGTATCGCCCCAGTGCCGTTGAGAGGCTGGGGGATGCCTCCCGGGGCCGGGGGGCCGGGCCTTTTACGAGCGACCGGGCATAGCGGAGATTTTTGCGAAGTTGTTCATTGTCGCCCATCAGCCTGGCCGCCCGTTTGTAATTGGCGATGGCCTCCCCAAGCCGACCCGCCTGGAGATAGGCGTTAGCCAGGTTGTAATACAACTTGCCCGTAACGGTGCCGCTGTCGATGAGCAGCTGGTATTTCCGGGCGGCCCGGAGAAACTCCCGCTTGGCATCGGTTGATTTTACGCGCATAGCCTGGGCCTTATCGAAGAGAGCCTCAGCCTCGGCGAGGATATCCACCTGCTGTCGTGGCGTAAGTTTCACCGCCATGGCTGGAGACGACAGAGCCAATATCGCCGCCGTCACAAGCGACAGACGCCACTTCCGGGCCCTGCCACTGCCAGCCAGCCGACCACCGGTTTTCGTCATCGAGAGCCGCATAATGTGATTCCTACATGTCATCACGAGTTTCCATGCCAATTCAAAAAAACTTCTCCAGACAACTGACGCAATTTTTCGCATCCTGGGCCAGCCGGTCTCCGTGTCCTGACTGGGAGGCCGAGTAGAGGCGCTCCTCGCATCGCACCAGAAGTTCGTCGATTTCCCGGATGAGTTTATCGTCAACCCCGCAGCTACGGAGTTTGTCAACCACATCCGCCCGCGTCATGCCGGTAGCCACCGCATCAAGATGGTCAGCTATATATCCTTTCACGGCGGCGGAGATGTCCTCCGGACCGTTCGCCTGGCCAAGACGACGCATCGCCCGCCTGCGGGCCGTGCGTTTGCGGCTGTTGGCGGGGTCGTTCCGCAAAGCCCGCCATGTTTTCGCGACAACCGACACAAGAAACAACGCCGGGCCGACAGTCAATATCGTCCAAATCCACCAGCCGAACAATCTCTCCCGGCTGTCGCGGAGAACACCCGGCCCGACAAAGTTGGCATTGATACCCTCGATACGCTCGGTCAGTTCACCCTGGGCCCGGCTGGGCGATGTGGCACTGACAACCTTGCTGAGGCCGAGTTTGTCGACGGGCTTGATTTTCAAGGGTATCGCCTTTGTCCATGTCGTCTGGAACCGCTCTGCCTCGGGGTTGAAAAACACCAGCGGTATCGGGGGTATCTCGGTGGCCTTTTCGTTCTTGGCCCGCAGGCTTACGGTGAAAGTTTTCGTCTTGCCCTTTACGATACCCCCCAGTGATTCGTGCGGCACATTGAAGTTTCTTGTCAGCTGCTCCACAGCCTCCAGCGGCGGAGCCTGAAGCTCATCCATGCGGGTCGGACCAAGGCTGCGGACGGTAAGCGTAAGTGTTATCGGATCGCCGAGGCACATCTCCCTCGGCAGAGCCGTTGCGGAGATTTCAAACCTGCCCACAGCGCCTCGATACATTGCGGGCCTACCGGCGGTCGGTACAGACAGGACGCTGATATCGGCGGCCTTGGCTTCTTGAACGATCGGCCTTGTGCCGGCCAGGCGAAGCTGCGGGCCGAAGGTAAAAAAGCCGTCCGTCCTTCTAAGGCCCGTTGGATAGTCGACCACAATCACCACGCCGCCGGAGCCGAGCGGGCCGGCCCGGCTCGGCCAGGTTTGAGAGTCGATCTCATAGAGGTAATAACTCCGGTCGATTCCATTGTTGTCCTTCCGCAACACCTCTCGCCCACGCGGCCTGCGACGATTGCGACACATATCTTCGACCGCCTTGCGAAACGGGCCCCAGCGACTCTGCTCTATCGACACCAGCCCCCACATGTCAGCCTCGCCGAGCGTCTGCGGTGTAACGGTGTCGGTGTAAGGACGAATCCAGATTCGCAATTTCAGCCTGACAGGCTCGCCGATGTACACTTTTTTGTCCTCGCCCACTACCTCCACGAACAACAGGTCGCCCGTTGAGGATTTCACGGCGACGAACTCCACCGGCCTGGTCGAGAGTACCTCACCGTCGGCCCGGACTTTGATGGACGGTATGACAAATCGTCCGGAGCGAAGCGGCGTGATTGAAAACGCGTATGTTATGGAGTGTTTTTTGGTAACCTGTCCGTTGATAATTGTCGTCTGCGAACTTTCAGAGGGAACGCCTGTGGAGCGAATCTCCAGCCCGGACACATCGGGCAACACGGGAGGCTCATAGTCAGAGGCGTTGTCGATGGACAGCTGGGCGTATATCGGTCGTCCCACATAACTCTCGCGCGCAGAGAGTCGCAATCCGACCTGAGCCCCACGGGCAGGCGGACAAAGCAAAACTACAACCGGCAATACAACCAACAGCCGGGCTGTGATACTTGTCGATCTATCGCAAATCATCCTATTCATCTTCGGTTTAACAGTTACCAGTCTTTTTCCACCGGTGGAGCGACGGCCTTTATTTTACGCGTTTTTTCCTTCCGGCGTTTGAGATTTTTATCCCGCACAGCCTGGAGCAGCCTGGCTGCCTCCTCTTTGCTCATCTTGCGTTGCTTGCCTCCGGGGGGCTGCATCCGGGGTCTCGGAGCCTTGTCCTTGTTTTGTCCTTTTTTCTGCCGGCCATCGGGCTGGGTCTTTGGCTTCGGCTGAGATGTTTTTGGAGACTGGTTCTCACGCGGTTGTTCTTGTTTGTTCTTTTTTTGCTCGCTCTTTTTATTCTTTTGCTTTTCTTGATTCTTTTGGTTCTTTTGCTGTTTGTCTGGATTGGGTTTCTGTTGTTTTTTCTTCTGCTGTTCAGGGGATTGTTCTTTTTGCTTCTGTTTTTGCTCCTGTTGTTTTTGTTTCTGCTGTTTTTTTTGTTGGTCTTTTTTCTTTTGCTGATGTTCCTGTTTTTTCAGCTTGTCGATAAGTTTCTGGGCCAGTTCGATATTGGCTCGCGAATCCACATCGTCGGCGTTGATTGCAAGAGCCTTTCGATATTGTTTGATGGCCTGCTGGAGCTGCTTGATAGCCTGGGTTTTATTTTTCTTGCTCAACGGCAGGGCCGAGGCATATAGACAGTTGCCCATGTTGTATCTGGCCCGGGCCTCCAGCCAACGGTCTGCCTCTCCCATCGCCCCGCGAAGGGAGGCTTGAGCCTGGTCGTATTTGCCCTGGCGATACAGGGCAAGGGCCTGATTGTAGGACAGCTGGGCCCGGTAGCGTTTCTCGTCGCCCAGAAGTTTTATAGCCTGTTTATAGGCCTCCATCGCCTCTGCAGGCCGGCCGGCCTTCAAGGCGATATTGCCCCGATGTGTCAGTTCGCCGGCGGAGCTTTCCTTGGCACGGAGAGAACCGGGCGAGAGCAGAATCGCAGCCAGGGCCACGAAAACTATCCCCGCCGAAGTTCTGTTCGATCTCAATCGGCCCAGGCCTTTGCCCACCGCGGAGAAAAAACCACCGGTGCCCCCCTGCCGTCGAACCGATCCGCCGGAGAGCAGAAGTTCTATCATCAACAGTATCGCCGCGGGACCGACGAACCAGCGGTATCGCGGAATATAGTGCATCACCCGGCCCTGGCGAAACTCCCGCTGATGTATCGCCCGGATATATTTTCGATAAACCCCGGCCATGTCGGCCTGGCTGGTCCCGGCTGGTATATAAGCCCCCCCGCCAGCCAGGGCTATCTGCCTGAGCAGCTTACCGTTCATCTTCGACCAGACGATCTGCCCCTTGTGCTTGAGGTATATCGTCCCGGCCTTGGTGGTTCGCACCGGAATCCGCCCGCCGAGCCGGCTGTCGCCAAGACCCACCGTATAGACACGAATGCCCCGCTCCTTGAATGCCCGCCTGGCCGCCATAACGGGGTAACTGTCCTGGTCCTCGCCGTCGGTCAAAACGACGATGGCTTTGTGGTCCGGCGTTTTGTCGGAAAAACAGCCCGCCGCGGCCCGTATCGCATCGCCTATGAGCGAACCGCCCCTCGAGAGGCTCTGTGGCGAGATGTCCTCCAGGACGGCCAGGGCTTCGTCGTAGTCGCTCGTGAGGGGCAGAACCTGCCGGGGCCTTCCGGCGAAGATGACCAATCCGACCCTGTCGCCGCCCATCTGGGCGAGAATGTCGCGGATGTACTCCTTCGCGCGGGTGAGCCTGTCGGGCGAAACATCCCTGGCCAGCATCGAACGGGAAACATCCAGGGCAAAAACGATATCGATGCCCCGCTGAGGTACCTCCGTCCAGGTCTGCCCCCAACGCACATCAGCCAAGCCCAGAACGACCGCCAGCATCGCCGTGATAAACAACGCCGCCGAGAGGGCAGGCCATCTTCTGCCGATACCGCCGGGCCAAATCGCAGACTGGCTCTCGACGGCGACGAAGCGACGAATATTGCGCCTGCGGATAAACAGGCCCACCGCGACCAGAAGAGCCACAGCCAGAACCGCCCAGAACAAAAACAGGTATTTCGGATTTTGTATCATCACTTCCATATAAAGCTCCGCCATCCGACGGGATTGTACCAAATCTCCGCTACCCGATGGGATTGCGCCTTGTTTCATACAGCCAATTCAGCCCGGCGGTTCAGGGAATCCGTCGCAGCCAGGTGTTTGCAAGCACGCCCTCGCCCAACAGCAACACCATCGCCATCAACAGCAAGGGTGGGGCTGTAATCGGCCCGATCTGCACGGACTTCACCGCCCAGTGCCGATATTCCGCGAACCGCCGGTCTTGTATTTTCGTCTTTTCAAGTTTGTCGATCGTCGCGTAGATATTTCGCAGCGAATCGGTATCCGTCGCGCGGAAATATCGTCCGCCGGTTATCTTCGCTATTCGCTCAAGCGTCTTCTCGTCAATATCGATCCGAACCCTGCGCAGCATGGTTTGCCCCGTGAAGGGATCCACCACCGGGTACGGCGCCGGCCCGGCTGATCCCACGCCGATGGTGTATATCTTCACACCCATGGCCCTGGCCAACTCCGCAGCTTTGACGGGGTCGAGATCTCCTGCATTATTCCGTCCGTCGGTCAGGAGAATCATGACCTTGCTCTTGAGAGAGTGTTTCTTACCCTCAGTCGCGCTGTCGCCTCGGATCTTGAGTGTCCTGAGCCTCTCCACCGCCAGGCCTATCGCATCCCCGATGGCGGTGCCGTCTTCCTGGCGGGTCTCAACGACCTTGAGCTGTTTGAGTTTCGATACGAGATATTCATGGCCGAGTGTCGCGGGGCTGATGTTATCGGCGTATCTCGCAAAAGCTATCAGCCCGATCATATCGCCTCCCCGGCCGGGCAGGGTCTTGCCGTCGCCTTCGATGAACTTCTCAGCCACCGCCTTGACGGCTGAGAGCCTGTCGAGACGCTTACCGTCGATGCTGAAATCCATCGCCCGCATCGAGCCGGATCGGTCAATGAGCATCTCGATGGCGATGCCCTCGGAAAACAGTCTGGTTTTCTCCAAACCTTCCATTGGCCCGGCCCAGGCCAGAATGAGCAGTCCTATCGCCGCGATTCGCATAGCCGGGGTGAGCCATCGTAGTCGAACGGGCAGGGTCTTGTGCAGCGAGCCGGCTATCTCGACCGAGCTGAACTTAGCCGCACCACGACCGCGGGCCGCCCAGAGTCGCCAGATAAGCCACGGCAAGGCCAGCAACAGCAGCAAAAACCACACTGTCGGATATTCAAAAGTCATTGGCCAACCTCCCGTTTTTCCGGCTCATTCTGCCGGGCCGCCGAGGCGATGATGAACCGCCGGGCCTTTTCCATAGCCTCGTCGCTCTGGCCGCGGTCGGGGCGATAACGAGCGAACTTGACCATGTCGGCAGCCTGGAGACACTGGCCAATATCATCGCGATATTTCGCGACCCTGGGGTGCTCTTGAGCCATGGCCAAAAACTCGCGCGTAGTCTGCTTCGGGGCATGAATGCGAAATCGCCGCTCGATATATTGACGGACGATATCGCTCAGCTTGATGTAGAAAAGCTCGATCTGGCCGGCCTCGATAAGTTCACCGAGCCTGGCCAGTCGCGACAGGGCCCACCTGTCCGCCCGCAGCACGCGCTGTTTTCTCGCACGGAGTATCAGCCGCACCGCGACCCAGCCCAACAGCAGGACAATTACGCCCCCGGTAGTCAGCCAGACCCAGAAGTAGCTCGGCTGGGGGGGCAGTTCCACAGGTGGTTTGATATCGCGAAACTTCGCCGGGTCAGCCTTGCCCTTCAGCACCGAAACTATTTTCAGATCAATAGGCTTGGAGGATATTTCGGCGCAAATGCCCTTGGCAGACTTTCGCCTGTCGGTAAACTTCACCGTCATTGCGGGGATGGTCAATTCGCCCCCCCGCAATGAAACAAGCGTATATATCCGCGTCCATATTCGCCCCTTGCCGTCGGGGGAGGGCATATCGGGCAGGTCGCGCATATCTGCGATCTCGAATGGCCCGAGTGTTTTGTCCTTGGCATCGGGCAGTGTTACATCGACGCCGTTGGCACTACGCACCTCAAGTTTGAGTTCTATCGGCTCGGCAACGCGGGCCTCACAGCGGTCAGCCCGCACCAGCATTGTTACAGGCCCCTTGGCCGTTCTGGTTTCGACCGGGCGGGGCAGAGGTTTTTTCTTCCCGCTCGAGCCGGATTTCCCACAGCCGCCCATCGCCATGAACATCGTCATCACGACGGCCAGGCCAAGCGGAACCACGAACAAGTTGTTATGACGAACTCTACTCATGTTTTTCCTGAGATCTAACGTTTCATGCGGACCTGCCGTTTGTGAAAAAACTTTCGTAGCGGCTCGACAAAATCTTCGCTCGTTATCAGATTTACGCTGTCGATTTTCAATTTGTCGAACATTCGTTTTCTTGCATCGAGTGCCTCCCCGGCCCGCCGGGCATAGTCGCAACGGTTTTTTTTACTCGCCGTATCGACAAGAACCGTTCGTTTGGTTTCGGCGTCCAAAAGCTCGACGAGCCCGACATTCGGCAACTCAAGCTCTCGCCTGTCAGTTATGACTATCGGTATGATATCGTGTTTGCCCCGGGCCAGGCGCAGGGCCTTTTCATAGCCGGCGTCCTGGAAGTCGCTGATGAGGAAGACCACACTGCGTCGCTTATGGGTTTTGTTCAGGTGCTCCAGGGCTCTCGCGATATTCGTGCCAGAGCCGATCGGCTGACAGTACAGCAACTCGCGAATCAGCCTCAGGACATGTCGCGTGCCCTTGCGGGCCGGTACAACCTTCTCGATATCGTCGGTAAAGGCGATAAGCCCGACCTTGTCATTGTTCCGGATAGCCGACAGGGCCAGCGTAGCCCCTACCTCTGCGACGAGCTCCCGTTTGAGCTGCCCCGCGGTACCGATAGACTCCGAGGCACTGATATCCGTCAGCAGCACGACTGTCAATTCGCGTTCTTCTCGAAAAAGTTTGACGTACGGCTCGTTGTAGCGGGCGGTAACATTCCAGTCGATACTGCGGATATCGTCGCCCGGCTGATAGAGGCGAACCTCCTCGAACTCCACACCCCTGCCCCTGAAGGCGGAGTGATATCGCCCTGAGAGCATCTCATCGACGACATGAGCGGTGCGGATTTCGATCCGCCGAACTTTTTGCAGCAATTCCCTGGTTATCATCTTATCGCATCCCGTTGTTTATCCAGCAGCTCACCCGGACTTAGCCCTACGGCACGGGGACATGTTCCAGGATGGTTTTGACAACATCGTCGCTGTTTTTTTCCTCCGCCTCGGCTTCGTAGCTGACGATGAGACGATGACGAAGCACATCCGGGGCGAGGTCCTTGACATCCTGGGGCACGACATAGCCCCTGCCGTCGAGGAAGGCGTTGGCCTTGGCCGCCAGGGTCAGGGCGATTGTCGCCCGGGGCGACGCCCCGTATTCGATCAACCCTTCGACCGGCACGCCGTATCGGCTCGGCTGACGAGTGGCTATCACCAACGAGACGATGTAGTCCTTGACTTTCTCGTCCAAATACATCTCGTCGATAATTTCCCTGGCCCGGACGATTTCATCCAGACCCATCACAGCCTTTATCGGCAGAGATATCTGCGTCCGGGCCATGCGGTCGAGAATACGCCGCTCCTGCTGGGCCGTGGGATAGTCAATAAGCACCTTGAGCATAAACCTGTCTATCTGGGCCTCGGGCAGCGGATAGGTGCCCTCCTGCTCGATAGGGTTCTGGGTAGCCAACACCAAAAACGGGTCTTCCAGCGGAAAAGTCTCCGAGCCAATGGTAACCTGCCGCTCCTGCATGGCTTCCAGAAGGGCGCTTTGAACCTTGGCCGGGGCGCGGTTTATCTCGTCAGCCAGAATGAGATTGGAGAATATAGGCCCCTTCTGCACCACGAACTGCTGCTCCTGGTGGCGGTATATCAAAGTGCCGATAAGGTCCGCCGGCAAGAGGTCGGGCGTGAACTGCAAACGCTGAAAACCGGTATCGATGGCCTTTGCCATCGACGAGACCGCCAGGGTTTTAGCCAGGCCCGGCACGCCTTCTATCAGCAGATGCCCCCTGCACAGCAGGCCGATCAGCATACGGTGCAGCAACTTCTCCTGGCCCACAATGACATGGCCCACCTCGTCCAGCAACATACCGAACGGCTCGGCAGCCGACCTGGTACGCTGCGAAATTTCCGAAATCTGCGAGTGTGACTTCTGAGATTCTGTTGTGTCCATATTTTTTCTCCCACATTGACCGGGCCGATTCTGCAGAAATGTACTCTGAAAGGCGGCCCTTCAGTATAACATAACGATACGAAACATCTGTACGTCCTTTTACTAAATGGCAATAAATGGTTATTCAACTAAGAGACAGTTTCGGCTGTAACTTTCTCTCAGGATTTTACGTTGCTTGCCCTACGCCGGACAAGAGTCTTTTGTTGCGATATTTTCCATTTTTTTTAAGATTTCATCACGTCGCCCGAAGCCCTTAACCCAGGTCAAGGCCCTGGGCTGGTATATTTCGCCCTTTCATGGCTGCTTGTTTGAAAGGCAGAAAACCCTGCCAGAAAATCCGGTCGCTCACCGGGAAGTTGGGAAAGGAAATGCCATTTGCATTTCGACCCACTTGATGCACAATGGGTCTCGCGTTGCGGAGCTTCGTTTGCTGGTGAGCGACGATATCGAGACGCTGGTCCGCATAAGAGTGTTGGCAAAATTGCATTGAATAGAGCCAATTGCAAAAATGTAGCCTAGCCGCCCCCGGCTGGAAAATTCGTATAAAAAAACACTGAAAATATAGTAAGTTCAACACAGCCGAGGGCGGCTGTGCTACATTTCCGGATATTTTTACAATTGGCTCGACAGTTACAGGAGAACATTCAGATGCGAAAACGCAAGAGTTTGATTGTACTGACAGCAGCGGTATTGGTCGGTTTTTCGTGTGTAGCGGTCTCGGCAGGCGCGGCTGGGGCGAAGCCTGAAAAGCAACTGAAAGGTGATGATTTCTTCAACAAATTTTCCCCGCCGAGCAAAAAATTCGGCGAAGCGGTAGGAATTCAATCGCCGTTCACGCAATATACTTCACTGGCGGACGGTGGGCCGTGGTTTGTTGATTTAGGAATCAAGTGGGCACGCGAAGACATGAATGCATACAGCATTGAACCCAAGCCCGGTGTGTATCAGTTTAATGACCGCTATGGTAATGCTCCCGGCGTTCCAACCATGCATGAACGATTTCAGTTTTACGCCGATAACAACATCAATGTGATTGTTATTGTAGGTGGCGTCAACACGGTAGCATATCCCAAGGAGCAAGGTGAAGGCGGGGTCTATCCGGTTGAGGCATACGGGGATTATGCGCTGGCGGTTGCCAAACAGTTGGAAACATACGGCAACGATTTTATAATCGAGATAATGAACGAACCTGTCAATTTTATGCGTGGCGCTCTGAATAAAGCCGGTAATGAGCAGGGCGGCGGCAATCAGCATGGTGGCGATCCCGCTAACGGGGTCGCGTTATGGATGAAGCGATATGTCGCGATGGCGAATAATGCGATTCAGAAAATAAAAGCATACAATCCCAAGATAAAGATTATCGCCGGTGAAAGCGCAATTTGGGCAATTTCGAATTATTGGATGGTAAAAGCAGGCATAGACAGCCGAATGGATGGTTTTATTATTCATCCTTATTGGAAACCTTTTCCGGGCAAGGGCAGTAATTACAATGTGCCTTACTGGAAAATGATCAATGACGACCAGTCTCGCCGATCCAATATTCAACGAACAGGGTACGAATTTGAAAAGAATTTTGGACGTCGTGTTCCGCCATATTCCACCGAGGTCGGGTTTTCGGACATTACGGTCGGCGGCGGCGGAGCGCATGATAAGCAGAAGCCAGAAGTAATAGCTGCTTATCTGCCGCGCGAATTCATCACAGAATTTGCAGCCGGGGTTGAGGTGTTGAATTGGTATGCATTAAAAAGTCCTTCCGCCAAGTTCGGCGATCCCTTTGGCTTGGTCGATATGAAGACCTTTGCAAAACGAAAAGCCTATTTTTCGATGAAGACCATGGTTCAGCAGCTGGGCGACTACTACATGATAGACCAGATAGCAGGCCGGGAAAATACCGTAGCCGACACGCAGGGCTACTTGTTCAGGAACGATGCGAACAAATACAAATTGGTTATTTGGGATATCATGAACGACAGTAAAGATATCAATGAAACAAAAACTGTCACAATAGACTTAGACACCGCCAATCCAGATAGCGTAACACTTTACGACATTTACGGCAAAAAACTTGAAAAGAACTTCAACGACAAAGGTCGCCTGGAATTGAAAATCGGCATCTCGCCCATCTACGTGGATGGCGTAGGAGCAAAGGTAAGCCTAAAACAAAAGCCGGAAGACACCACCAAAAACAAGGACAAGTAACACGGACATTACAACGACAAACAACCAACACAGAAATGGCATTATGACGAGAACAAATAAAGTTATGGAAACGCCAAATAATAACAATAATGCTAACACAAAAGGAAGTATCATGACAAAGCACATCTTGAGACTTATGGTCATTATTGCCTTTTTCGGTCTTTGCAACTATGCGTCTGCGGAAACTGAAGTAAATATCCAATCACTCCTGGATGAGATGATTAACCGTGAGAATGTGGCACGCTGGCCGCAGCCGTCTTATACTTGCAAACAGGTCAGCAGTTATGATAGGGGTTCTCGAACTCCGGGCGGGCCTGGCTGGTTTGCCAATGGTGACGCTTCTTCATTCATACGCACTGAAAAACACGGTAATCGTAAAGAATATGTCATCTGCGACATCAAAGGCCCAGGCGCGATTGTGCGTTTCTGGATGACCAAAACTAAGCATACCGGTACAATCCGGGTTTATTTGGATGGTGCGGATGCTCCCATAATTGAGAAACCTATAGATAAGGTAATCAGCGGGACTGCGTTGGCTGGTTCACCATTGTCCGCAATGAAAGCCAAAGGAAGAAACCTGTACCTGCCGATTCCGTATGCGAAGCGTTGTAAAATCACCTACGAAAATTTCCAGGAAGAACGTAACTGGAATAACGATGCGCTGTTTTGGCAGATAAATTATCGTACGTATCCCGAGAGTACCAGCGTTCGGACTTTTGCGCTAAGTGATTTAACAATTGCCAAAGCAAAACTTGAATATGTGCAAAAATCGTTGCTCGACCCAGCTGGTGTCCGGCCCGCAAACGTGGTTTTCCACAATGCGATAAACAAGACGCTTGAACCAAAGCAAACTCTTAGCAAAACTTTTCAGGGGCCAGGG
>Ga0190284_1000134_pt1 | contig 56127 bp, 88 predicted proteins | sample 48691812_MG_FD_161668 | JGI IMG/M metagenome (GOLD analysis project Ga0190284, IMG submission 161668) | Hydrothermal vent microbial mat bacterial communities from Southern Trench, Guaymas Basin, Mexico - 4869-18-1-2_MG | ecosystem: Environmental > Aquatic > Marine > Hydrothermal vents >...
ACCAGATGTCCCGCCAGTTCCTGACGATCCAGATGTTCCACTTACTCCTGAACTGCCAGATGTTCCCGAGTTTCCACTGGTTCCTGATGAACCAGATGTCCCAGAATCCCCACTTGAACCAGATGTTCCTGAATCTCCTGAGCTTCCTGAGCTTCCACTTGAACCAGATGTTCCTGATGTACCGGATTCTCCAGAACTTCCACTTGTTCCGGAAGAACCAGACGAACCTGATGTGCCGCTATCTCCTGATGAACCAGATGTTCCGCTATCTCCTGATGAACCAGATGTTCCAGAATCCCCACTTGAACCAGACGTACCTGATACACCAGACGATCCTGATGTACCACTAGTACCGGCACTTCCAGGGACATAATCAGTATTATACCAAACTTCCGAAGTTGAATCGTATAACATAACTTGATCATGCTCTGGATCATTAACGTCAGCTACCACTCGTTTATTACCAATTGTAAGAGCGTATTGTGTATGATCATCTTGATCCAACGCAGCTAACTCGCTATGTGTTACTGCTTCCGTAACATTGTTGACAGTATTGCCATATGTATCAACTACAGTTATTTCGCTAGCATCAATAGACGCTTGAACGTCAACAGATGCTCTAATTTCTTCTTGGGTATATTCCGATTCTAGATCGTAACTTATAGTTGGGTGTGAATAACTTCTTTTTCCCAAGTCTGGAAATACTACCGGATTTGCTGTTCCTGTAGTTGTAAATATAAAAGCCATAGTTTAAAATCTCCTCCTGAAGAATAAAGTAACATGGGGATAATCTATTGAAGTTCCGTTACAATAGATTTGTACCCGATCTCCAGCATTAAAATCTACATTATTTGTATCATTATAGTTTGAGTATTGATTGTTAATTGTTAAAGTATCTAGTCCAATGCCACCGCCATTCTTTCGGACTTCTGCTGTCCATGTTTGTGTATTCACATTTTCAGACATTGATATTGATATTAAGGTTGCGTTCCAGGGTAAAACAAACCCATTTAAGTTAGATGGTGTATCACCCTCACCCCTTAAATATTGATTAGTTGTTGTACGATGATTTCTTCCAACATCATGTTGTATTATAGCAACCCCTAAATTCTTTCCTCTTGTGGGATCAGTAAAATAAACATCCCCCGCTGTTGTATCTACATGTATATTCGGTGTTAACCCAGATGTACCTGATGATCCTGAACTACCAGATGTACCTGAACTACCGGAGGTTCCACTTGAGCCAGACGTACCGGAGGTTCCACTTGTGCCAGACGTACCTGATGTACCGTCAATGAATAAATCCCAATATGTTTCCCAGTCAACTCCTACACCAGGTTCAGAATTTGATGTCGCACAATGATCAAGAATACAAATATAAACATCGCCATTATTCTCTACAAGGTCATTTACAACATAACATGTTCCGTCTACCCATTCACCCTTCCAGTCGATTCCAGAATCAATCTGAGATCTAGTGATAACATCTCTAAGCATACTATATAGTTTCCTTATAGAGGGTTCCGTTAATTATTAGATTAAACTGATATAGGAATCCCAGTTTATTTTATATTTTGTTCTAAGAATTATGACTCTTCGTTATAGAATTTCAATACTTTTTAATAGTTGCACCGCTTGTTGAGGCTGCTTTATATAGTATGTAAATGGAAAAAAGAAGACTCCTGTTGATTTATAAGATGCTTTCTCTAAAATCCATTGATATTCGTAGATGGTATTCAACATTCCTTGGTTAGAATCTACAACATGTTGTCTACCGACCTTCGACCTAATAATCTCAGCGAGATCTCTCAAGACAACTAACCACTTTGTCCTACATCCAGCTTCTAGAAACATAGTATCAATCTTAAGAATATCGGGAAACGATCTTGCATGTGGTATGCTTCGTCTAAATACAATACGATCCCTCCCTTCTGGTACAATATCACGAAGCTCTTGTTCACCCAATATAAAAGAATCTAGAGCTTGGGCATGCGAATCGTTCCCCCAATATCCATTTGATATTAATAATTTAGCTGTTCCTCTTGTACCTGAACTTTCAGGCCCCACAACAAATACTACATTAGACATCCCATACTCCTTCTATTATTTCATCAATAGCTTTTTTAACCATATCTGGAGTTATCTTCTTGCTACATTCAAACTGTCTTGGAGTTCCTTTCTGTCTCGGGCACCATAACCAATCTCCCTTATCCATTGGATCATCTGGAGAATTAAAACACCCGTGGCAAACATCTTCATTAATAATTCTTTTGATTTTAGTTTTAAACTCACCCCATTTTGCACTATATCCTGAAATCAAAATAACAGGTCTATCAAGAGACCATGCTAACCAGGATGGACCTGCACTTACACCCAAGAAGAATTCACAATGCCTTATTGTATTAATAGTTTCATGAATAGTCCTATTTGTTCGATTAATAATATTTTTTAATTTAGTCTTTTCTTTGCTGATAACAACAACTTTATAACCTATTTCATTTAAATAATCTATAATTTCTTGCCAGCCACCTGGATAATTCCAAAACTTGCATTGGAAGGTAGAAAACTCAGATAGACAAACATACCTCTCCTTTATCTTTCTTCCTCGATCTACTTGTAAATTCATGATAGGAACTATCTCTTTATTTTCCAAACCCAATATATCACTACACACTTGTTGTAGAGGTACATCTCTCCAGTGAGTTTTATTCTTATTCATATCTCCATCAAAACATCCAATCATATATGAAGCATATAAATCGTGTACAACAGCACCAGGATTAATAAAATGTAGATCAGAATATTCTTTTTGAGTTTCAAATAATCTATTCCAAAATGTTGATACCCATAATTCACAATTATGCTTTTTTCTAAACTCTTCCATATATGGGATCCATGCTAATGTATCTCCAAGAGATTTACTATCAAAACTAATTAATATCTTTCTACCCTCAGCATTAAACTTATGACTAAAATCTAATTTACCATTTCTACGAACTTCAATGTTCCAATTAGTAAAATATCTTCTGTGAGGTCTTGTCCAATAATTAATTCTCATTAACTCTTGGTGAACACTTGAATTGTTATCAGGATCTAAAAAATCAGCTACAAAATAATTCTTTGAATCATCTCCTTTTATTTCAAGATATGGACCATCTACAAAATGACATATATAGTTTGCAGGCGTTTGAACAGTCTCAGAAGACTTTCGAGCATGAATTCTAATTTCATTCCCATATCCTTCATTTTGTTCTCTAACATCTAAAACTTCAAGATCAAATGATTCAAGAAATGCTTTAAGACTACCGGGACTAAATCCACATAAATGCGAATTACCAGGATGTGATTGAGCACCAAAAATTCTAGGAACCTCTTGCCACTTCTGCTCATCCGAAGCATTTAACCAAATATTTACTTCATGTTCTAAATTTGGGAGTCTTAGAATGAGATCTCCATTTGGACTTAACACTCTTTTCCATTCTTCAACAGTAGCATACATATCATTGATACCAATATGCTCAAAAACATGAGCTGTATAAATTTCATCTAAATAACCATCTTTAAATGGAAGAGATCCCAAGTCAGCACTAAGATCAACCTTACCAGTATTATTATATCTATCAACATTGATATAACCTTTTTTAATATCATTTCCACAGCCAAGATTTAATCTAATTGGTTTTCGCTCAACGTCATAAATTATAGAACAGTATTTATATAGATATGTAGTCCACATAAACGATCTTTTTGTAATCAAATAATCTCTACATTTTGAAAAGTTTTTGAAATATTTATCTCCATCTTCAAGATCGTAAAAATCAGGTTTCCATTTATCATTAATAAAAAAGAAGTTAATTTGCGCTTTTCTTAAGTCTTTTGTTAACTCTTCGTACACTTCAATATCATTTTTGGTACGAATTATTGCAAACACATAATCGACCTCCTGAGTAATATTTTCAAATGTAATATCATGGTCAAAATAAATATCTTTTATTAAGTCTTGTTTCTGTGAATCCAATTCAAAACCAAGACAACAAACTTTTTTCCTATCTCTTTCATCATTTAAATTACTATATAAAAATGCATATAATTCTTCACATACGGGATCATAATTATGGAGATGTCTAAAACTTTGCGTTCTTCTATCATTTGCTATCTCTCGCATCTTCTCAAATTCAGTATCTCCTCCATAATCTTTCCAACTTCCTGAATTTGAACCTTGACTTCTCATTCTAACCTTATACAATGTTCTATTCAAAAACATAGGGACACCGACTTCTTCTAATCTTAATAATTTAGCAAGATCTTCATGCTTACCCATTTGATAATCGCCATCATTAAAATCAAATTCTGAACCTGGATTTCTATATGAACGAATAGTACCAAACATAAAACCTATTCTCTCATAACCAGATTCATTAAGAAGATATATTTGATGTTTCTGTAAAATAGTATCAAATTTATCAAATCTACAGAATGAAGAATTTTTAAATGTATTATGTCCTTTAAATTCATCTAAGTGATAATTTCCATTAACATGAATACATTGAACCTGTGAAAATTTGTCATAAAAATGAGTAATGATTTCTGCTGTCTTTGGAACTAAAGCATCGTCAGCATCAATAGCACAAATTATATCTCCAGTTGCATACTTATGAGGATTCCAGTAAATCTCCTGTTTAAATTTTTGATCAATATATTTAATCCGTTTATCTCTAGTAACAACCTCGTCTAATTTTTTCTTTGTATTATCATCACTCCAGTCATCAGTTATAATCCATTCCCATTCACCAAATGTTTGATCCAACACACTTTCAACAAGATCTTCAATAAAAGGTTCAGCATTATAAAATGATGTAACAAAACTAATTTTTGGTGTACTGAGATTGTACATTTTAGTTTCAGTTTGAAGTAAATTATTACTAGAATCAATCATTTGAAAAATAAGACCATTAAGCTGCGATTCTGGAACATTTACAGAAACCCAATATGTTAAATGAGGTTTAAGTTCTTTAAATATATCTTGATAAAGAATTTGCCCATTCAATTGTCTTACTATTATCTTTATATCAAAATATTTTTTATGAAAAGGTTTAAATGTAATCTTTGGAAATTTATCATCTGTTGATTCAAACTCAACATCAAATACTTTATTTTTATTTTGTTGTTTAACAACAAAGCTCTTTTTTGTAAGATCTTTAATATATGTCTCTGCTTTTTTTGCAGCATTATCCCAAGTATATAATCCACGAATAAACTTTGACATTTTTAATGCATGATCTTGACACGTAGCAAAATCATTATAGACCTTTTCCATCATATGACTAAGATGATCAAAATCCGGTTCGCCCCATACACCAAAATCATGATTATCACCAAGCATAAAAACATCTTTTGGTGGAAGTTCATGTGGTACATCCACTTTATATGCAACACCGTCAGCAAACTCTAAATGTCCTCCCCAATCTGAACATATTGAAACTGTACCACAAGCAATACTTTCCATCAAAGGAAGATTCCATCCTTCTGCTCTTGAGCAGCTTAATAAACAATCGCCATGTTGCATCCATTTAATATATTCATCTCTTGGAGGAAAATGTAATATTTTAATTCTTTCGTGTTCAAATTTATAATGTTTTAACCTTTCTTCCGTTGAAGTCATTTCGTCAAAACCGAATGGATTATCAGCAGAAAGAATTAAATATGCATTATCAACGTTTCCAAATTTTTCAACAAATGATCTAACCATTTCAGTCGTTGCTTTTCTTGTATCCCACCTCCCGAAAATCATAAACGTAAAAGCATCAAGAGGAATATTGTATTTCTTATATAATGTTTGTTTGATAGATTTATCATTTGATGGACAAAATATTTGACCGTTTACTCCTTCTGGAACAACTTTAACTCTATCAGCAGGATATCCTTGGTCGATTGTGCATTGTTTTTGCCACTCTGTTGGACACCAAAATTGGTCATATTGAAGGACACGATTGAAATATTCAGGAAGTTGTTTTGTTGATTCCCAAACATTATACGCAATCATAGGACTCTCATAATGATCATAAAAGAAAAAATGATGGCTCTCATTAAGAACTATATTGACTGTTAAATCATTTGGATTTGGATTAAAAGGTTTTCCGATTTTATGAGGCGGATCTTTCCATGATTGTTCAATTATCATATCCATCTGCTTTTTAGACATTGCAGATAAATCATCAGTATATGAATAATTTCTGATTCTTACTGGTAGATAATTATTTAAAGATGTAAAAAAGTTTTGACTGTGAGAATTATACCCAGTTTTTCCCAAGAAACTTGTATTTGCTATTACTTGAATTTTTCCCATTGAAACTAATCCTTTCGCATTTTTTATTTGTTCTAAGTTTTATCTTGTTCCTTCTTTCTATGTCTATTCCATGCCACTAAACCAAAACAGACAACTGATTGATACATAACTTCGCGTTTCCATTTTGTGACTTCTAATACTTCCATTGCTTCTAAAAATATTTTATCGCTTTTTGATCGCGTATAACAAGCAGTTGCATAACAATAATCATGAACTACAGCTGCTTTCCCATGTATTCCAGTGGGAGAAATTATTGGCCAAAATATTTTTGGAACACTTGCAAAATCTGTAATAAAACCAGATGGAACATAAATAACTTCTTCGCTTGGGTAAGTACCTACATGATATTCAAATCCTTCGACTAATTCCCAAGTATTTTCCCCAACTGGTTTAACTATCAAATCTGTTGTAAATTGACTCATTAGTTTTCCTCCGGTTTATTTTGAATATGTAGTAATCTCATCTCTTTCCTCAATTCTTCTATTACTTCATTCGCAATTTTATGACGTGCTTCTTCTTGTTCAATATCTATTTTTTCTTTCCATGTATCAAATTTCGATTCGGAATCACCCACAGTTTTTACTATACCATATGCACTTGCTAATACTGTAAATGCAACTACTACAACTATTATCATTTTATTAACTCTACCAGATATATTCTTTATTTCTTCCATCAAATCACCACTTGTATTTTCGACAGTTTCCGAACAAGCATCAATGTCTTCAGCTGAATCTTTTGCATGATCTTTTAGAACTTGACGCAAATCTTCAATTGGTAAATGTTTAATATGACCAACCAACTCAAGTTGTTGGGCTATCAATTGTTGAGTTGTATTTTCATTTTTGTCGGAAGAATCTTTTAATGTTTCAAATAGCTTAAGAAGTATATCAATATTATCACTCATTAGGGCGTCTCCAATATATTATTCATGGAAAATAACTCTCCATTTATTAATTTAAGCTGCTCGTCTCTTTTATTATCTCTTATAATTTTTTCTTCTCTCCAATCACGAATTTTATTTTCTAAAATAGCATAAACTTCATCTTCTTTTTTCTTTAAAGCATTCTTTATTAATTTTTTATCAGTTATATCAATACCAATAACATTTGCTCCAGTAATATTACCATTCTTATCTTCTATAAATTCAGCTGTAATAAGAACCCATCCTACTTTTCCATCTTTTCTAATGACTTCATATTCAACCGCTGAATCAACATATTCACCTTTACCTAATGATTCCAATCTTCTAATCCACTCATTAACTCCTTTATCTGTTAGTATATCTTTCGGAGCAATTTCCATAAGTTCTTTTCTAGTATAACCAAGGTTTTTACACATAACATCATTCACATAAATAAATTTATTGTTAATAAAATCAATTTCATATATATTCGCTTTTGTAACTTCAACCAAATTTCTAAATTTCTTTTCATTTTGTTTTGATTTATACATTTCTATTTTTAATTGTTCTTTAACTTTTTTTCTCTCTATTGCATACTTTATAGATCTTATAAGCAAATCTGGAGTTATATCTGGTTTTAATAAATAATCTTGAGCACCTAATTTTACACACTTACATGCTATATCTTCAAATCCCGATATTATTACAATAGGAAGAAGATGAGCACATTTTTCATTTACAGATTTAAATGTATCCACTCCTTTACTATTTGGTAAAATTAAATCAAGTAAAATAGCATCTAAATTAATATAGTTACTTTCTAAATATTTTATTCCGCTTTTTAATGTATTCTTAACTACTATATTAAAGTCTATATATTTAGACATTTTTAAATATTGTACCATAAGATCTGATACTGTTTCATCATCTTCAATATACAATAAATCTATTTTTTCAGGTTTTGTTACCATGGAATAAACCTCATTTCCTACTTACATATAAATTTAGTGATTTATTATTTGTTCTAAACTATAGTCAGAGTCATATATTTTAAAATATAAATACTATATATATTAATAACTGAGGTAAAAAAGTTTTTCATTTTACTTCCTCCTTCCTGACCTGGCATTCATTGCTGAGTGTCGGGTCAGGTTACATCACATATGTTAAAAGTTAATCATTTTTATAATTACAAACAGGAGGATTTATGTTACTCGAAGCATTTATTATTTTAATAATAGGGTTCTTTGTTTCATGCGCAGTCTTATTTTCAGGTAGTAATAAATCAACATATGTTAATCAAAATATAGTTTATTACAAAGATTACATAATTGATAAAGATAGTACATTGACATTCAACAAACATATAGATTTAAAAGTTTAAGTTTTTATATACAGTTAAGACATTGGTATTCATAAGAATACTGGTGTCCTCGCTCCGGCATATGGCGGGATTAATAATGCTGGTACACGGCGGGATCCTTATGGATTAGTGGTGTGCTTCCTTTTGAAAAACTCGCTCTAGCACATGGCGGGAGCTTTTTAGTAGAAGTTGAATCATGTGCCGGATAAGTTTTTTTCCATGACTTATCTTCCTTTTGGGGGGCGCCAGATCCACCGTGGACTTGGCGCCCCTTTTTTATTATTTTGATTTTTGGGGGTTAAAAATGTTAGATAATTTCAGAATATTTCTAGTTAATAAATTTCTAAATCCATGTAAAAAATGTTTAGTTCGAGCAACATGTCAACCACCAGAACCTGAATGCCCTGATTATAAACGGTATATCTGTAGAAAAAATTGGTTGGGTTTACTACAAACTGATGTTGAATGGTGGATAATAGGATCTATTTTAATTTCAGGTATTCTCTTTATTATATCAACATTTGCTTTCGGAATATGGAAATGGATTGAGATACTTTTTTAGAAGAGGGATTACTTCCATCCCTCTTCTGGTTGTTCAAGATCTTTATTAACAGTATAGTCCAAAGAAATTTCATCACCTTTCTTAATATTTTTTTCCGCATATGTTTGATATGAACCATCTTTTTGTTTTGAAGAACGAGCAGTAGGTTCAATAGAATGATTTAAAAATGCGCCAAACTGTGTGAGTTTATCATCTTTGTCGATATGGGTATTTATAATTTCTCCCTTTCTAAAGTCTTTATTTGCAAAAATACCCATTCCATGAATAGGAGAAGGATGAATGTTGTAGTTGTTTTGAAGAGATTTACTATAAATCTCATTTAAATATATATCTAATTTTCTCATTATTTATTACTCCATCTTTTATTTTTGTTCCTAAATTCTATATATATTAATAAGTGAAGAAAAAACTTAAATCTATTTATAGGAGGAATAAAATGAAATTTTTAACTTGGTGGGAATTTACAAAAATCTCCGTATCAACTTTATGGGATATGAGACCGGTCATCTTTACAAAAGACTTTTGGATTATGGAGTTTCCAGATTATTACCATCCGAAATGTTTTGATTGCAATCTTGGGATTGAGGATTGTCCAGAATGTAAATATTTCACATTCAAAAAGGGGGATAAGATATGCTAACAATAAAACATTTACCTTCAATTTTAATTCTTGATATGACAAAACAAAAGTTTGCGATAATTGTAGGTATTGGATTTGCGGCATCATTTAGTGTTGTTTGTGGTTATCTCTTGCTTTGATTGCAAACGAATTTAAACAACCAACAATTGAAGTAGTAATGTTTAGTATTGCTACTGCAATCAGTTTTATAATTTCCGTACTTATCTTCTTTTGGTTCAAGGATAAATTAGTACAATAAGAGGAGGTGATACTATGTCAGATGCTGTTCCTTATCCAGATTGTGATGGGCAACCAGGAGATACAGATGATGGTGATTGTTGTGATACCTGTGGTGGAGATGGATGGGTTACCGATGATGACTAATCATATCATTATCAAATTTTAAAAAAGGGCATATGTATTACATGCCCTTTTTTTAATTAGATTATTCAAATATTACTATATATATTAATACATGAAAGATAAATAATTGTTACCTTAAAAATGGAGGAGGTATATTATGGAAGACACAAGAGATACACTAATAATAGTTATATGTTACATTGCACTTATATTGGGTTATAATATGTTCATGAGATGGTTACAAAGACGTCTGATAGAACGTCTTTATAAAAAATATAACATTAGTGTATATAACAAAAATGCAATGACGTGGAAAAAAGCATCAAAAGCATTTGGTATCAATATGCGTAAACTAAAAAAAATGCCCAAGAGTGAAATCAAAAAAGTTTATAGAATGAAAGCGAAGAAAGTTCATCCAGATCGTGGTGGGACCAACGCAAAATTTAATACCTTAAATGAAGCATATCAATTTGCATATGCTGCATAAGAAAGGAGTCATTATGAATACAATTCCACAACCTGTCATGGAAGCATTGTTAGTAGGAATGTTCTTAATGTTGTCTGTAGCTCTAAGTTATAATTTTAGACATTTCAGACTGAGCAATATGAATGAAATACAAGACAAAGTAACATTATGTCTTATTGTATTTTGGATAACATTGAATTGCTCAATATTGGGTTACGTAGCATCAAAGTTTAATGGTTTTCCTATACAGCTCGGAATATTCGGAGGTATAGTGTTAACAGGCATATTACTTATAATATCAATCAAAGCGGAAGATATTGAATTGTGTTTATAAGCTAATAAGCCTCAAGAAAGCATCCTTGTGATGCTTTTTTTTAATCTGTCAAAAAATTTTTGTAAAAGAAAGGAAAAGAATACATGGACACAAAAGTATTACCAATGCTTTACGGAGTAAGCAGAACAGGAAAAGTAAAACAATGGCAAGCAAGAGTTGAATTGGACGGTTATAGCAGAGTTAATATTGTAATTGAATCAGGTTATGTGGGTGGAAAAATTCAATCGAAAGCAAAAATTGTAGCCAAAGGAAAAAATATTGGCAAATCAAATGAAACAACTCCATTTGAACAAGCTGTATCACAAATCGAATCTTCATGGCAGGGCAAACGAGATCAAAATTATGAGCCCGTCCAAATGGATCCCGATAATTATATACCAAGACTTATGCTCCCTCAATTGGCCAAGGGTAATAGAAAAGGCAAGATCGTATTCCCATGTTATATGAATCCAAAATTAAACGGAATATGTAATTTGGCTGAACCTCCGATGGTTCCTCCCTATTTTTCTTCATCACCAGATCTAATTCAACATCATTCAAGAGGTGGTCATTTGTTTACTACTCTTGCTCATCTTGATACATGGATTCATAAATTAAATGCTCCAGCTCCGGTTCATGGAGAATTATATAAACATGGTTGGAGTCTTCAAAAAATTGGATCATATACCAAGAAAGTAAAACCAGATCAACATCTATTAGAGTTTTGGTTATATGATGTTGCTTGGGTCGGTCCAACATATGAAGAACGAATGGAATGGTTAAAACAGGAAATTTCAAAACTCGGAGATTGTCCTATCAAATTTACTCCCACTGTATTAGTTCATTCTTATGATGAAGCAAAAGCATATCACGACCAATGTGTTCAAAACGGTTTTGAAGGGGGTATGCTCAAAAATAAAAATGGTATCTATATGTTTCAATACAACTCAAATGATCTTGAAAAGGTCAAAGAATTTGAAGATGATGAATTTGAAATCATTGGTGGTAAGGAAGGTACCGGTACAGATGAAGGATGTATTGTCTATAGATGTCGAACTGAATCTGGCGGAGAATTTGATACTCGACCAAGAGGCACAGTAGAGGATCGTAGACAAATGTTAATCGACCTTCCGAATGATATTGGTAAAATGTTGACCGTAAGGTTTGCTGAATACTCAGAAGATGGTATTCCACTACAACCAGTTGGTATTCCCGAAGCAGAAGCAGTAAGGGATTATGAATAATATCTGTCCATGCATAGATTGTATATGTAGAGCAATATGTAGCGGAAAAACTTTTAGTAATTTGATGGGAAATTGTCAAATGATTTCTGATTATTATTATTTTTCAAGTTTGGAAACTTTTGATGTTCGTTTAGATGCTATAAAAAAACCATTAATCCTGTATGGAGAAAACAACTTAATTTTAAAATAGAAGAAAAGGGTACTTAATGGATCGAGAAATGTGGGAAGTACTTCAAAGCAAACTCTATAAAGAAAACGATAATAAACCAAAACTAAAAAAGAAACAACCCCCTAGTTGGTTAGTTTCTATAGGAGAATTTATGATCTGGGATTGTGAAAAACTTAAAAGAGATAATGCCAAAGCACATGCCAATAAAGATATACCACCCAAGAAAAAGAAAAAATTACCTGGTTGGTTAGTTTCTACAATGATATATGGTGGATATGTTATTGGTGCTATTATTTTGATTGCCCTTTTATGGATTCCTGGCAGATGGATAAGTTATAAAACTAAATATGAAAGTCAGGTAAAGAAAGCAATTATTGAAATGGTCAAACCGGAAGCCTTAAAAGAAAAATATAGAGTAAAAATTTCAGACGGGCAACCTCAAAGTTTAAAAGAATAAAGTTATGGAAACAGAAACATTATCACAAACTCGAGAAAGAGTATGTAAAGGATGTTTAAATAGCATCAAAGGAAGCGCAGAATGCACAGTATGCATATCCCCAATAAATATGTATAATGAAGAATGTCCCTGTTCAACTTGTATAATTAAAATGATGTGTATTCACTCTTGTGAAAAGTTTAATGAATATTGTCGAATACCGGAGAAAAAAATTGTTAACTTTCTTACGGAAAAGTTAATAATCGAGGAGGAAAAAAAATTTTTAAAATGAAGAAAAAGTATAGTTTTATATTATCAAAAAGTTGTATCAAAATACCCATTCCTTTTACTAAATTTAAAATTAAGATTCCTCCTCGTCATGAGTTTTTTCAGTGGATAAAAGAAAATGGGAACAGGATATATAGATCCAATATTCAAGGGAGAACTTTTTAATCCTCCTTCAACTTTAACATTTGTATTTCCTGAAAGTCATATGAGTGTTCACGAAGAAAGAGAATTTACAGTCTTCCTGAAAGATCATCCCGAAGTTGATAAAATAAAACAGGTTGATATTCTAACAAAATCTCCTATGCTTTTATCAAGTTTTACACGTGATATGATTCGTATATTAGTGTGGGAAGATGATAAAGATTGTGTAGGATATGAATAAAAGGATGGAGTCCCTTTTGGGCTCCATCCTCACTAATTATATTATTTTTTCTATATATATTAATATCTGAACATTAACAAGGAGGTTATTATGAAAAACTTTGCATCACATATGACCGAATGGGTAATGATTAGATTAGTTGGTATAGGTGCTGTATCATTAGTATTAATGGCAATGTACCTTAGCTTTTGCTTCAGTTACACACTTGTCTAATAAAAAAGAAAGTGTAAAAAAGAGATGGACAACTATCTCTTTTTTAATCTTGGATATTTTTTTTAATTATATATATTAATAAATGAAGAGAAAGAGATTTACTCTGATTAGAAACCAGAAATCCATGGGTCAAGAAGATCCAGGATGACAAACATTTTTTCTCTTGGTTGTGATGATGCTTCATTGTTATACCTCCTGAAAAGGGGCCAATCCATTGGGGGTTGGTCCTTTTTTTGTCCTATTTATAACAATTATACTATATATATTAATACATGAAGATAAACAATTATTACCTTAAAATGGAGGAGGTATATTATGGATTACATGGGTATAGCATTCATCATTATTACAGTTGTAATATGTGTTCATATAGTATATGAACGCGGCAAGAAAGAAGGCCAGTACGAAGGTCGTATGCAGATTCTTCAAGAGAATTTAAAGAAAGCTGAATTTGCACAGAAAAAATCGGATCTTAAACTGGTGTCAAAAATGATAGATGAAGTAAGCTAAAACGGTTGGGTATAATGGATTTGTAATGAATCTATTATACCCCCAACCTAAAAAATTTATTACTTTAAATAAAGGAGATATTATTATGTTTCGCCTTGCTTTTTATAAGAGTGGAGATGTGTTAATGAGGATAATGGAATTCCCAAAACTTTCAGAAGTAATGGAAGAAGTAAAGATTAATAACAAAGGAATAGATAAGTTTGAGATCTTTGCAGATGAATGGAAGAATCATCATCTAACTGGTAAAGTAAGAGAATCTGGTTCAGTTGATTGGGTCAGAGAAGCTGGATAAAAAAGGAGGTTTGATGAAGAAAGTAGTTGTTATGAATAAGAGGGTTGAAGAATTATTAAAACTTTCAAGAGATGAATTGCTTTCAAAAGCTCACGAATTGGATATTGAGGTTGAAGGATTCAAAGGAGAAATCGCCAGAGAGATAGCTAAGAAAGAATCAGATATGCAGTCAATAGCATCAGGTATAGTTGATGTCCTTTATTAATAGGGAGTGGAATTGTAAAGATTCTACTCCCACAGATTTCAAAAGGAGAAATTTTTTATTATGTTAGAAACAATAATGTTTGTATTAGCAATAATATTTTTTATGACGTCTCTCATCTTTGTCAGTCTTGTACTTTCTAACAAATATTTACCAAGATGGTTTTGTGATCATATGGGATGGCATCTTACACCCACAACGCAAGGGTTTGATGGATGTAGTTCTATTGGAGTTTGCCCACGATGTGGTAAATCTGTATTACAAGACAGTCAAGGAAATTGGTTTTAATATAAAAGGAGATAAACTTATGAGTAATAGAGAAAAATTTAAAACATTTTTAAAAGAATTTAAACCTGAACTTGTGTCTGAATTTACTAAATTTATTATAGACACAGATAGTGTTGCATCTTATTGTGAAGCCGCAGATAGATTAGGAAGATCATCAGCTGAATTTCAGAATCTTTCAAAATATCATATAGAAGCTTTGAAAGATAAAAGATATGAAAAAATGTATAGAGAGGCAGAAGAGACAATGTTGGTAATACGCCGAGCAATGAATATGGATCAACCTGAGATAATGTAGAAATCTCAAAATGGATCCATCCTTATTATAATTCTATTTACTATATATATTAATATATGAAAGATAAATATTATTAATCTTTTAATTGGAGGAATATAATGGAAATCTATAAAGTATTATTCGTTCTTGATATAACAATTAAGGATGGAATTATTGATGGTGGGCCCTTGGATGATACCAGTGGCTAAAGTAACTCTAGTTCACATAAAGAGTATTCGTGAAATGTTAGAAACAAAAAATGTTTTAATTATTAATAATCTTGAAATCGAATTTGCTGATGATGATTTTAAAAAAATGAAGTCATTAGCATCAAACATTCAGAAGGCAGTGACTGACTATTATCGTGTAAAAACTTAAACCAAAGGAGGAACGTAACATGGAATCTGATTTATCTCGAAATGAAATGGGTAGTGTAGTGGAAGATACAAAAGTACTGAACTCTCTTGTCAATGATGATCATGAATTGCTCATCAAGATATTTAAGTACAAAGAGGCCATCGGTGACGGATGCTTTCGTATAAGAAAGAAACCTGTTTTAAGTTAAACAGAAACTGGAGGTCTATACGACTCCTTTTTTAAAATGTTCGTTTAATTATAGGAGGATATTATTATGAAATTTAAATCAGCATTTCTAATTGTTTGCCAAACTCTTGCAAGTATTGGATTTGGTCTTGGTGTAATGAGTGTAGGAATAATGCAGGTTGACGGAGGAAGTCAAGTATTAGCAAGATTATATGAAGCATCAACTGTTCCTTATATGCAGATATTCGCTATGCTTATTATATGTACAATGGGAACACTCGGTATTACAGCTGGAAACATAATGTCAACGGAAATGAAAACAGAAACTAAAACCGAAGATGGTTAATGTTTAATAATAAAAGGATGGGATCCTGAGATGGATTCCATCCTATAGTTTAGAATACGTCCTAAATTTTTAACCGCGATCAAAAGGAAAAAAATATGATACCAGCATTCATTAAATTCCGTCATATCAACACAATCATAACCACAGAAGGACTTCAAAGAGTCGAACTGTTTACAGTAAAAGAAACTTTAAATAGTCAACCATATATAGAATTTGTATATAATCGTAGGGCAACCAGAATTAATTTTCAGGATGATGAAACTATGTTTGATTATCTTACCACCTTAGAAGAAGTTCTCAAAGTCGAAATAATAGAGAAAGCCAGTATTTTTGAATAATGACTATACATGTAAAGAATGTGTTCTGTTTGCTATCTGTAATTCAAAACAAAATGAATTAGCATGTTCTATTCTATATAATTATTTTGTAAAAGATGGTAATCTAGGTATTGATCTTCCATCTTTTATGTATTCCTGTGAACCACAACCAAACCGGTTAAAAGAAATTGAATCTGCTTTTAATAAAAAATACGTAGGTGGGATTTAGAAATTGAGTTACCTTACTACGGTATAGGTGAACGAGAAGTAATTATTGATTGGGAGAAAGGAAAATAAATATTGGCAACCAACGATGAAATGTGTAGAGGTTGTTCATCATTTGGTACTAATACTTCTGGATTAGAATGTCACTTAAAACCAATATATAATGGTAAAGAGTGCCCCTGTTTAACATGTTTAGTTAAAGGTATTTGTATGGCAGATGATATAGATTGTGACATGTATCATGTATCATGAATTTGGAAGCGAACAACCAGAGGCTATTGAATAGACGGTATCTTAAGAATGGGTACCGTCCCATCCTGACACAAATAAGGTGGTATTTTTGGGGCAAAAAATAAGATGAGGAATGGGATAACTCTTTAATATAATTAATTCTTTTCGTTATTTGATTGAGTTAAGGTTACGTCAATAACATTATTCTTACTATCTAATTTCATTCTTATAAAATCACAATCTAAGAATTCAATGATTTCATTTTGTCTTCTAATATCACGTTCCGTAAGATTATCATGGTTATCATAATGGAATGGTTCATCAACTTCTATTACAGTATTTTTTTCGGCATCATATCCATCAACCCAATAGCCTAACTCTTTGATATGATATTCACCGCCATTCTCTGCGTGTTGAAATTTGAAATTGTTTTGTTGAGCATATTCATCAATGAGGATACAAGCATTGGGACTATAGTTGGGGAATATTTGATAGCCATTTGGCGTTCTTTCTTGTCTGTATCTGATTGCTTGAAGTCTGGCAGCTAATCTTATTTTATTCAATGTTTCTTCGGTATAGATACCAGTCTTTCCTTTATTCCAGGCAGGTCTTCCTTTAGATGATCTACTCATCTTTGAGAGAGTTTCCTCTGAAAGGTTTTCTCTTTTCCCTGAATTACTCATTATTTCTAATGTCTTTTCTGAATAGACATCAGTTTTTCCTTTATTCCAAGGAATACTTCCTTTCTTTAATATAGATATTTTTAATTTTGTTTCTTCTGTATGTGGTTTATATTCTCTATTTCTATTATTTTTAGCTGTCAACTCTTTTTGAGCTGGGCACCTACGAACATTGTCTTCACAACACCATGTTTTTGATGTTGGAAAATAATACTTTGCTTTATATGTATGACAATAATCACATTTATCTGGTTTTGGTCTCTTGTTAATTCTTCTGTATTCAACCCATTGAATAGATGTATTTATTCCTATCTGTTTACTTTTTACTGGGCACTTTTTCCATGTTGTTTCACAACACCATTTACCATTCTTGAATTGGTGAACCGCAGGACGACCACATCCATATTCACATATCTTTATTTCAGTCATATTATTCTCCAGGATTGAATTCTTGTTTACATCTCGGGCATGTAATAGAACTGTATCCATGTTTCTCAACATTAATTGGACTATTCTTTATCTCAAATACAATCAAGTCAAGTGTAGTGAATTTATGTCCTAATAATTTACATAGGAGACGAGCGTGCCACGGCGCTTTCTTTTTCATATATTCTCCTTTACTCAAAAAATAAAACAGGTTCTGGATTAACAAAATCATTTTTATTCAAAGGAACTTGTGTCCAAGTGTAGGTAGCATTGGTTAAATAAACACGTTCTTGTTTCATCAGGTGTAAAAACTTTATTTCTACTATTTTTGCTTTTAGTTTTGTATAATATAGTCCGAGAACTTCTTGGTGAATTTTTCTATCGTTTATTGCCATCTGTTCTATCCAATAATACTTTTCTCCAGCTTTATCTTCTTGTCTTCCTTTACCTGCTGATTCAACACATCTAGCTTTTCGTTTTCCTTTTTCACATTGTCCATGACCTATATAATGAGGTCTATAGTTTAATTTCAACTGTACACTATCAGGTGGTCCATATATAAATTCTCCTGGATCATTTTCATCACATAGAGCATATACCATATAATCTAATCTACCAGTTCCATAAATTGCATCCCATTTATCCCATGCTCTATGTATCAGTAATGTTCTTTCGTTTCCATTATATACATCATCTACTCCTCTTAATAAACCATAGGGATCTTCACCATTAAACTTATCCATAATTTGATATCCTTTCACTTTTTGTTTTGATATTAATATGTGTTTGTACTTCTTCATCTTTGGATAGCGCATACATTATATCAACTTCACTTTCAGATAACATAGTATGAGGTATCTGAAGTAAACAATGATATAATTCAAGTTTAAGATTTATTGCTCCCATGTATATATCCTTTCTTTATTTTTTGTTCCAAAATTTTTTAACGGTGTCTTTAATGTGTAATGGGATTATGAGTAGGATATATTAATGGTCAAATCTTTATATGGTTGATTTTTTATAGTAAAAATTTTTTTGAGATACTATTATAATTACCAAAAATTTTTTTGAGCAACTTTTATAATTACCAAAAAATTTTTTTGAGCAACTTTTATGGACAGTTCGTAATAGGAGGTATAATCTGCAGATCGCGGAACGGGAACCCGATGTCATTTTTATATCCGAGCGCTTTCTAACTACTGCTAACCATCAATTATACCAATCTGGATAAAAAAATTTAGAAAAAAAGCGCTCAGAGGGCGCTCAGGACGGCATATGTATGAATCCATACATATATGTGTATGTATCCGTACATATATGTGTATGAATTCATACAATATTTAGAAATCAAGTTTATCGAAGTCCTGTACTAACTGACTCTTAGCGGTATAGTTAGCACCGCTAACTATCTTGCTACTTGTCTCAGGATTCTCTATTGGTGGGGCATCTTGGTGGGCGTTTTGTGTATCAAGTGATTCTAATACTGGTGTTACTAACTCAATTAATAGGTTCGATACCTTAATTACATCTCCTGTTTCGAGTTGGCGTTTAGCTGCTTCCTTTGCCAATATCTTATGTAGCTCATCTGACATATAAGATGTTATCTGTTTCATAATTCACTATTCCTTTTTAGTATTATGTTCTCATTGATAATTGTTACATCCCGGATGTGATAATTGTTACATCCCGGATGTGATAATTGTTACATCCCGGATGTGATAATTGTTACATCCCGGATGTGATAATTGTTACATCCCGGATGTGATAATTGTTACATCCCGGATGTGATAATTGTTACATCCCGGATATTATCTTAGGTTTCTTTATTGTTGGCTTATTTTTGATAGCATCCTTAGTAGATTTAGTTCCGGGTCTATCATCATTAAAACCTAAGAGCTGACGTATAAAATCCTCTTCACTATTACATTCGCCAGCAATAAGCCGCCTCATATAATGTTCCGTAAACTCTTCATATTCTTGATCAGTAAATGTTACTTGTAGTAGTCTTTTCATATGCTACGCCACCAAGACTGCATCTTAGAACGTAGCCAATAGAGTAAAAAGCACCCAGTATATGCCGTCATAGATGCGAACCAGACAGATAGCAGGACAAATAGCATTAGAAGTGTGCCGAAATCCTTTATATTTATCATTATTCCCTCCCAGTTTAATCAAGTTTAAAACTCTAGTGCGCGTTATGGATGACCATTGCCCATATTCTCAGATACCATCTCATTATATCCCAATTATCCATTCCCCTCATTTTACCGCTATATAACCGCTCACATAGCTAATAATAAATTCAATATCTTACAACGGAATCCCTTACATACTCAGAGGCTGAAATCTCAGCTATATATCCAATATTCCATCTCTATATAAACCATTATTTTGTATTATGTCCCTCATTTAACCACATATATCATACCTACCATATATAGGATATCTACTATTTGACATAACATAGATGACTAAACTCCTTAAATGCATCACATGGAATATTACACATTCCTTTTACTAAACAATTCATACACGGACATTGCATATTGATATATACAGGAGGAAATGAACACCATTTATATGAGTTACACCCTTTACAGTCTTTTATGTTCATATTGTTTATAATCCTTATTTACGTTCTTCTTTTAGATCTGACATGGGGAGAAGATATTCTTTTGAATATTTAGACACATACTGTATAAAGGGTATTACATTCCTTCTTACACATTGCCTTTATTAAGCATGTTGAGCATGGACATATTAGTTCTCTGTCTGTACCTTTGTATATGATTGGTAAAACAATACAATCATTACGATTGTTTGACTTACATCCTTTACATATGCTTTGTCTTTCAATATATGTTACTTCTTTATTAGTCATCTGATAAATTCTCAACTTTTTGAGGTATATATAACACCCTTGGTTGAACTGTTTTATCCATCTTATCTCTTATATGTTTCATTAACTTAAGATATAGAACAATTCTCTTACAGTTTTTATCAGTTAAACACACCATTTTAACTAGACATGTTGAACATGGACATATTAATCCTTCGGGTTTGTTTTTACTTTTCTTTATAACTGGAAGAAAATTGCAATCTCCAAATATCTCATATGTTCTACACCCTTTACATATGATTTGTCTATCAATGGTTACTATTTCGTTATCGGTCATTTTTATATTCCTTATCGCCTTAACAATGACTTATGTGATAAAGTAAAGTGGCGAGCATATTTAAGCAAATCATCACATGCATCTCGCATATCATTTTTACTATACAGGTTAAACATGGGCATTTTACATTACCCCTCTCTCCCATGACTGAAGGTTCCACACAACAAATATTTTCTTCGTGTGTACGACATCCTTTACATATGTCTTTAATGTATCTACCTCCTTCCTAAGGGTATTACTACTCCTATTCTTACTTCATCTTCATTTTCGCCACTATCGTCTTCCCATATACCAGAAAAATGACGAAACATATATTCAAGTCTAAGATTAAACCATTCAAAAGTCTTTTGTATACCAACTCTTATACCTAAGTCACTTATAACATGAGTATTGGCAAGATACTTATTATCATTTGTGGGATTTATATATCCCATACCTACTCCTGCTCCTGCAAAGAGATTAATATCATCATACTTGAAGTTTCGTATTAACCACACCTTTGTAGTTAGAGAGGTTGCCTGAGTTAACATATCTGGTTTTTTATATTTATACTCATGATTAATAAGACTTAATTCTAAACTTGTTGACCATACGTCATAATCTCTTATAAATTCAACTGAAACATCATTTATACTATAGCTTCTTTCTTCACCAGCCTTACTTAGATTCCCGAACATAGTATCTTTGCCATAACCAACATTTATTGCGGTACTATTAAAGTAACTACAAGAAGTAGTGATTAATAGTGTTGATATAATAGATATTAGTATTATAAGTTTCTTCATTTTAGATTACTCCTTTCTGAATTTATATAGATATTAAACTTTTCACATTTTATAGTGCATATCATTTTAATTAGACATATTGAACATGGACAAATTAATGCTTTAGGGACATGTTTAGATGGATATAGGCATCTTTTATATAGACATCTATCAAGTACTTCGTATATTCTACAACCTTTGCATACCATTTCTTTAAACTCGTTAGCCATTGTGTGCCTTTTTTAATTTGCCTATCATAACTTGATACTTATCCATTAGACTACAAGAAGTTTCTGTAATACAAACCATTTTAACTAAACATGTCGAACACGGACACTTGTATTCTTTGAGAGGGTCCTCGTATATAATTATAGTCGGGGGAAAGTTGCAAGTTTTATAACGAGAATAAATTTTACATCCTCTACATATGGTTTTTCTGATAGTTGATATCTCTTCTGTGTCTTTTGCTCTACGTGTTGGTAATATTATCATAAGTCATGCTCTTTTATAAACTTACTTACTGCATCATACTCGTTTAACATATCACAATTCAGCCCGCTACACATCCCCTTGACTAAACACGTTGAACATGGACATATCAGTCCTTCTGGAGTAGGCAGGCTCGGAGGATAAAAACATAAAAATGTACTTGATCTATCTTCTAGGACTACTTTATATCTTATTGCCATTTCTTAAATCTCCTTACCTATACCAGGTCCTCTATAGTCTGCGTGAGGATATCTATGTGCTAATAATACATCACATACACTATTACATATCATTTTAACTAGACATGTTGAACATGGACAGATTTTACCATTATAGCAGGGGCCGAATGAACAGTCTCTATTTATATCATAGTCTCTACAACCTTCGCATATCCTTTCTTTGTCACTCATTAACGTTTCCTTCTGGATACTTAAACCATATCATAATGGGTTGTGTTTTTTTAGCTGCTTCTATAGTTAACGATTTTGGAATTTTCCACACTGCCTCATAAAATCTAATACCACTCACTTTATGATAATAAAATTTTACAAAGCCAGCACTCTTTAAGAGGGTCAAGCACAGGTACATATTATTAGTTTGACCTAGTCCTGTTTTTAAAAACAAGTTTTTTAGAGTGTCACGTGGATTGTTATTTATTAAAGTTTTTAGATCATCCCAGATTGCTTTTGTAGCTTCGTCAATTTCAACTAAGATTTCGCTATATTCTATGCAGGGCATATAGTCTGCGTGTATTTCATTTATCATATTACCCCCTTTGTAACATCTATTTTATAATGGTCGCATGTCCCCGATTTATTTAACTTTATATACTTGTTGAATAGTTCACACTCGCGGTCACACATCATTTTAATTAGGCATGTCGAATATGGACAGTGCGCAGCGTCTACAACACCAGCGTCACAAAACATCAAGTTACTATGACTATAGTCTTTACAACCTTTGCATGTATTTTCTTTACTTGCTTTCATCTAGTTGTATCGTGCTAATATCATAGTGGTTTCCATCTTTTTTACGAAGGCAGTCCTTATGGTGTTTATGAGAGGCTATTATCTTACGTTCACCAGCTTTAATTTCGTTTTGGCGTTTAAACTCTTTCATTTTGGTGTCAATACGCAAATTCTCTCTCGCAAATTGCCTTACAACTTCTTTTACCCCATAGTATTCTACTCGATATTTACTCCAATATTCTTCTAGTTCAAGATCGATTCTTTCACATTCCTCTTTACACTCTTTAATAAAGTCTTCCGCTTTTTGTTTATTCTTGAATGCTCTTATTGGAAATGTAATAAATTCACTAAAATCAGAGCATTGATATTCAACTATATGTATGTCTATCATATGTACTCCTCCATTATCTATGCCAACGTTTATAACCATATGGGCAAAAATCTAACGCTGGACATTGATCACAATATTCTGATGTTCCATTTATTACGCACCCTTTCCATCCATATTCATTACGAGGTATCGTTTCTGCTATCAATATTGATGCCCTAAGAGCTTTTTCAGTCATTGCTGTGAGTTTAACTTTTGGTACAAGTGCCTTAAATTCTGATTCTGCTAATAAAAATTGCATAATTTATCTTTTCTCCTTAGCCAAATAGAAACCACCACAGTGAAAATATGTGAGCTCCTATACCACATGCCATTAGATATTTTATTAAATACTCAATTATAACTGTCTTTATCTTCATAGATCGTTCTCCTCTAAAACCATAAACTAATATATCCCATAGTTAATATTAAACATGTCATATGTATTGCCTGATCACAACCTATGGTTACGAAAAATGCATGTCTCCTATCTCTAGCATAAAAATACGACGTTATTGATGAACTGAAATAGTCGATAATGAAATGTAGTATTCCGTTGATTAGTGCATACTTTATACCTAACACAAGAAAGGGAAGAGTATATAAGAAAGTATGCTTCAATAATTGACTTGTATATCTGGATTTATTGACAGCTACGTAATTAGATTGTAGTATAAAATCTGCTACAAAGTGTATCCATATAATTACTATAAACAGTTGCGTGGTTGATAGTTCCATAATCTTATGCTCCTTTTTAGTTATTCTAGTCCCCAATCATGTCTTATCTGACCAACGAGACCATTTGCTTCTGGTTGTTTATTCTGTTCTCTCAACTCTCTAACTTTTTCCCATCGAGGATCTTTCCAATAATTACCTCCTAACGCTTCACGCTTTTCAAATCCGTCCTTTTTTAGTTTCATACGTAACTCCTCAGATATACAAAGTCTCGTATTTTCCACGAAATAGCTTCCATATCTACGTCTTTAAAAAACTCATCGCCTTCATTTTTAAAAGCGTACCATGAATTTATTGTTATTTTATGATCATTACTTCCTAATGATTTTATAAATTGTCCTATTATGAGATAATTTGCCCTTGTACTACAGATTGTATCACATACCATTTTTATAATGCATGTCGAACATGGACACGTTAATCCTTTTGGAGCGTATTTCGTTTTCTTTATAGTTGGAAAAGAACAACAGGTATTAGGAGAGCTTTCATAGGTCAAACATCCTTTACAAATATTTTTACTCATCAGTTGTTCCTTTCATTTTTTGTTATCGTTAAAAGGGAGTGATTTATTTGCAAGGTAAGAATTTAAAGTTTCGCATCTGTAACTACATATCATTTTAACTAAACACGTTGAACATGGGCATGCTACATCACCTATAAATGGGCAGCTTATATTACAGATATGGATATATTTTTTTTTCTCAGGATCTGATGTCTTATTCATTGCATCCTCATACGTTTTGCACCCTCTGCATATTTTTATATGGTATACTCCATTCTCTTCTTCAATAAATCTTGATTCTAATATATTGTCTACCATATTAAAAACTACTCCTTCTTAACCCGAAAGTATTCAAGGGGCATGTCAGTTCTATACTTTACAAAGTCTGCACATTCAATTTTACACATTGTTTTGATTAGACAGCCTAAGCATGGGCATCGTCTTTTATCATATTCAGGAGCCATGTTGCAGTTTAGAGCTCTTGATACACCTCTTGTTTTATTTTTATCTTCCCATAGTGACTCACACCCCTTACATATGTCTATATCAAAGCTTTTTGAAGACATGCGGTTTTTCCTGAACTGATTTCTCTTCAATCGCTGAAGACGCTACCTGTTCTATACTGGGAGTTTTGTCAGATAAGAAAGCTTTAATCCCAAATAAAACACCGATTGTAATTAGAGCTGGTATTATCATCGCCTTCTTGATTATCTGATCGACCTCTGCTTGAGAAAGATTTTTTGGGTCAATCTTTTTTTGAGTTCCCATGTTTCCTACCTTTCACCAAAAATAATAATGACTATCTACCCTTAAATTTTTGATATGTCTCCCTTTAGTTTATCTCTATTCTCATGCTCAATTGCTTCTTTGAGGACGCCCTGAATATTACCATCATCTTTGAGAGATGAATTGAACAAATCCACATACAGGTTTTGATTGGTGTATTCTTGCATATCTTTAGCAGTTAAAAGGGCGTGATAGGTAGTCAGATTTGTAAATGCTTTATCTTTTCTGTCCAGTCGGTCGCATAATAATATAAATGAGACAAATGTCTCTTCATCTTTTGCAACAAATTCAACATGCTTTATCACTTCTTCCGGAGTTGGTTGATTATCTTTGACCGATAAAGTCTCCATTTCACGGAATGACCTGATATATTCAATCATTTGTTCGTTATTAACCATATTACTGTATTCTTCATAACTTAACATCTTTTATTCCTCCATTTGTATTGTAAATCTGTCAAACGCATTTTTCCATGTCTGAACCCTCTGAACACTTATGATATTCTTGATTAAACGCTTAGAAGATTCAAGAGACATGGGATAGTTTTTATCAAATTTTATAGTAGTTTCTTTTCGAACATAGTCTATAAAGTCATTGCATACAGAACTGCAGTTAGCTCTAACTATGCACGTTTTGCAATTTGTAAATTCCAATAATTTCATTTTAATTTACTCATCTTCTAATAATTCAATTTCTTCTTCATCATTTATTTCGTATTGTGGGTCGTCACTATAGACTTCTATTATAGATTTACATTTATTACAGAATATTCTTGGAGTACCTCTACCCGTCCAAAATATACGGCGCCTATGTACTTTCATACATTTTGGGCAGATGCACTCTATAGATTTACTGTAAGAAGATGTGAGTGTGTCCATTTGAGGGTACTCCTTCCGGTTTAGTATTTTCTATCAGCAGTAGCATGATATGAAAAACACAATACTCATAATCTGGACTATAAGGATAAGTACATGAAAACTTTATGATATTTTCACTTTCTCCTTGATTTAGAACAAACACAACTCTAACAACTTTTTTATCTTTATTAACCAAAACGTAATGTACTTTAATGAACATCACTTTGTATTCGGGTTCAATAATAAATGTACCCTCGGTTGAAGCACTCCAGTCTTTCATTAGATCAACAGTATTCTTAAAGGTAAATTCCATGTTTATATTTGTAGCGACTCTCGTTTCGACGCCAATTTCATACTCATGGAGAGCATACTGTCTATTTTTTGGATATAGAGGTAACTCCTCACTATAAATATCATGAGCAAAGCTTAATAGAGTTACAGCAATAATAAAAATAACCAATGGACATTTCATTTTGATGCTCCTGATGGTTGCAAATCTTCCGGTAAGCCTATCCCTTTAAAATTAGGGTTACCATTTTGAATAGCATGAACTTCAGCTCTTTGAGCCTTTGGAAAGTCCGGATGCAACCTTTCATTTGTAATACATGTGGCACAGCACATCTGAGTATTAAACATACTCATTGTTGTAATATTTGTGTGCCTTCTACATCTTTGACAAAAATTTGTAAGCCCCGATTCTTTAGTTTCCATGTCATATCCTTTCTATTTTTTTGTACCAATCTCCTAACGTGTTCCAGTACCAATTACTTCCATTTGGATGGCTTAGTGATACACCAGAACCGAAACACTCCTTGCATAGTTTGTCTGTTTCATTCAGTTTAGGTTTACTTGTAACGAAACTTGGTTTTCTGGGACCGCTCTGTGAGTAGTGATAAACTGGTATATCAATCTCAAATAAGTTACAGTCATCCATAGCTGGCGGCCGATTTGGTAAATGATCTCTTGCAACATCAACCCAGTCCAATTTCCCCCATCCTAAACAAGAGGGACAACGTGCAGCAATTCTTAAGAAGAAGGGATCCATATTATCCATGACGCCTACACCTGCATTTCTATTTTCGTTCCACTCAGAGAGAAACTCGTCAACTGTAGTTTCTTTAAACCCAAACCATCTTAATGGAAAAACCACTACATACAGAAAGGTTTTTTCGTTTTCATATTTCATCGTCCTTAGAAATCTCCACTTATTCAAATCGACTTTGTAATTTTTTGATACATTTTTTATCCACATTACAAGCCCACTCTTGGTATATAGTCAACGAATTTTAAAGAGTGTATTCCACACCCTTTACAAACCGAACATACTTCATCACCAAACCGTAATTTTGGAACACTTCCGTATATTTTTTCGAGTCCATGTACAGGTAGGGGCTTGATTAGTATAATTTGAGAAGGGTCTCTATTATATTTTTTAGTAAGAAACCGTGGAGTTTTTAGATCTATTCCCGTCACTTTTTGAATCCAATCTACACAACCAGACCCATGACAAGACAAGCATGATAGAGAGTTCCTGAGATATATAAATGGTTTTTTAATAGCCTCTGATGGCTTCTTATTAGTATCATGAAATTCCTGTAAATCAATATCATAAATTTTAAACATTTGAAAAGCATGGTTAGTAATAATTATTTTCTTTTGTCCCACAACTTCTCTTAAAAGTCTCCAGTTAGATATATGTAGTTTTCTAAAGGTTCCGCTTCCACTGCTCCAACTAGCTTTCGGTACCTCCTCAGATGAAATAAATTTAATTACCCCCATTACTTTTTGGCCTTCCTTTTAGCCATTATTCTTCGTATAAAAATTTCATAGTACTGAACTCCGAATGAGGTCAGTGCAATGCTTTCATCAGTCTCAATAATAAGCTCCTCTTTTATAAGTTGCTTTATACAATCTCTTAAGACGTGTGGAGAAATATTTAAATTGTTGAGGATATTAATCTTAAAAGTGTGGCTACCAATAGGTTTCTTTTTCTTCTTACTGGCTTCTTTATATACTGTCTCAACAATTTTGTTTTTGTTTTCCCCTTCGATTATATAATCTGATAATTCAGAATCAGGTTTTTTATCAGGAAGGCGCATCCAAATAAAATAACCTATAAGAAAAATAATACCAACTACCACTAAACTAAGCAATAAAATACTCATAACGACGGACTCCTTTCAAATGATTTAAAAAGTTAATTGAATGTTACTTGAAATAATGGCGTTGTATTTCGTCATACTTGGGATTGAACTTGATGACTGGAAACACTCCAACTCCTGCTGTTCCAGATTTGATACCACATGCAGGACAAATTCCTGACATTGTTGAACACAGACACCCTTCTCTCATATCATATTGAAAAATAGTACCACAATTAGAACACCTGTACCAGGATCTGTAGTATCCATTTTCGACGTGAGTTGAACTTGTAATGACCTTATCTTGCATTAGATTCTCTCCTTCAAAAAAATAGTTAAATTCTCTTTCCTACCTCATAAATTAATATATATAGAACTAGTATATAAAACCATCCTTATTTTCTTTGGACGAATACCTCTTCATTTTTTGCGCTTTTACTCATTTCTCCAAAAAAGGACTCCACAGTCATTCTATTGCTTAGCTTTCCTCTCTTCCAACATAGTATAGAATTGTCACTTCCAAACTCTACAAATGAAACTGTTAGAAAATTATCATATACAAAGTAGTGACAACACTTTCTGCTTTTGCATATGTCTATCAGATCGCTTTCTTTAGTGGTGTAAATAACTTTTATTTTATTTTCGTCAAAATTTCTTGGCCGTAGTTTATTGATAAACTCTTTAGAGCTGTATGGTTTAGACTGCACATATCTCCCTAACTGAGCTATAGATCTAAACTTCAAAAATTTGATGTTTTTTCTATTCTTTTCTGCTAAATCAACAAAGTCCCCAATCGTATCTTCATTAAGACCTCTTGATATTATAGCAGATAAAACTATAGTCGTTATGTTACCCTTAATTAGATTATTGAGAGCTTTCATTTTCCATTCTAAACAGGTTTCATCATTATCAATTACTTTGTATGCTTCTCTGTTGGTCGTTCCTCCGCTCATTGTTATACCATAAAACCCACCAACCTCCTTCATCCCTTTTACGAAAGACTTATCTAAATACATCTTTCCGTTTGAAGCGGTGGTGGGCATATGATGATGTTGCCGTGCTATTCTAACAAAGTCTAAAAAATCTGGATGAATTGTTGGTTCTCCACCCAAAAATCTAAACATAACTTTATGAGGAAGAGTTTTACATACTTCTTCAAAGTATTTAATGTCCATATCTTTGCCTTCTATTCCTGCTTTATAGCAATAGTTGCACTTCATATTACATCTAGTTGTTAAATCAAGATATATTACTTTATATGGACATTCTTCAACCTTATATTCCATTCCGTTCCCCCCCTTTCAAGAATTACACGATAGTGAAATTTTGCCAAGGACCGTGAGTTCTGTTATTATTTTCTTTCCAACCAACTCCGTCCATGACGATAATCTGCCATGTATAGTTTCCGGCAGGTAAATTTATGTCGTATGTAAAATCCCCAACATATCTGACGTTGGCAACATATTCTCCTCCCGCATTTCTTATTTGAATTCCATAGTAAACAGGAAATCCTGGATCAGCGATAGCACCCCATTCAAATGTAGTATCAGTTGGAACACTGCTGTCGGGCACAGGAACCATAGTTGCTGGACTGACGCTGTCAAGACTTCTATTTACAGTTTGCTCGTCACTTCCCAAAACAGTTTCTCCTCCAATAGTTACAGAAAAGTTATATGTTCCTAACTCTGGTACAAGAGCAGGTGTCGCAAACCACATAAAGTCTGTGTCTTCAAAAATTTCAAAATCGTTTATGTTGTTGGTTATCAATCCACTAGGACCTGTGACAGTAATTTCTGTTATATCATCAGCCAAAACTCCAGCATAGTTAGTGAACAACAGTTCTAACCATCTATCAGTACCATTAACACATTTGACATTTGCCGTATAAGTAAAATCAGCCATAATTCTTTCTCCTATATTATCTTTTTTATAATAAAACAGTTTGGACCAAATTCATATTGTTTATCAAAGTTGGAAGTCTGTTTAAAACCAAGTTTTAAATAGAACGGTAATGCACTTTTTCTTGGCATGCTCCATATATATTCAAAGCCAAGAAATTCTGCATAATCCAAAGTTATTTTCATTAACCTTCTACCTATCCCTTTGAGTCTTTGTTCTGAATTTATATACAAACCCCTAGATCTACAAAAAGTATCTGACGTGGGTAGCAAACTGTTTACTCCAACTATTTCATTGGTATCATCATAACATGCAAAACATAATGGTTTATTTTCCATTATTTTTGCATTATACCTCCCCAAATAATCAATGGGACTGCTTTGTTCAATTTTTGTAACTCTCCCTTTCCAGAGTTTGTCTCTCCATATGGGATAAATAGTTTCAAAACTTGTATCTTTAACTCTCATTACATTCCCCTTATATTGTGATAATCAAAAACTGTTACTCCCTGTTCAAATAACACTTCGATTGCTTTTTTGCTCAATTCCATTTGCTCGTCACTTATCAAGGGTGTAAATCCATAAAAAAATGGACCTACATATAAGTCTTTCTTCCTTTCATAATTATCAAAAACGTATGTGTGTAGTTTAGCTGTTAAAAGATTCGCTGAAAAAGCAAACTTAACTTTATCATATGGTAATTGACTAAGGAAATTTTCTAATTCAACAATGTCATTCAACTCTAGATTATTCCACCCTAAAATAAAAGGTAATTGAATTTGAATACCCTTATGAGCATGTTCTGCTATCATATTTATAGTTTTGAGAACTCCAGCTACTGTTACATTTTTATTTATATATTTTAGCATTCTAATAGATGGAAATTCCACTCCCACAATAAATTTGACTTGAGGTAATTTTTTTGTTTTATTACTAAATATTTCATCTAAAGCTCTCCTTTCAGATTCATTTCCCCTTAGATAAATATCGTATCTTATTTTTTCATCGTAATTTAATGTATATAATAATTCTTTTAACTGTTTTGAAGTCATTGATGGAGTGTATAAGTTTACTCTTTGCTTTCCTGCATAATTTACGTCCTGAAATTCAAAACCAATGTCTGATCTTTGTCTTGACCCTTGGGAGTAATTGCAAAAAATACATTTACCCCAGTAACATACGCTGCTTAATGTGTATGTATATGAAAGAGTCATTGAGGTATCATTATCAGGTAATTCTAAATTCCATTTGCCTGAGAAGTTTGGTATGTTGAAAAATTCTTCAACAGTTTTAGTAGTTAAGTGCATATTAGTTGGAAATATAAAGTCAGTTGTTGTAAATACGTCGGGGTTTGCAGCTGGTCCACCAATAATAAAATTTATACTTGGATACTGTAGAGCCCATTGATAACATTGATATAATTGACTTAAGTAATAAGCACTAACGTGTACTGTACCTTGACTAATAGGTAAATCAACTTTAATATTCTCTATTCTATTTTGACCGAAACCTTGTAGTTGTTTGCTATGATTAACCCAATAAAAATCTCCTTTATTTTTGCATAAATCATATGTATCAGAGAAACCATTACATAGTTCATAAATAGAATGGCCTTTGAATCTCGGGTTGGTGTTTTCTATTCTTGAATAAAATTGTATAAATAAGGTATCTTTCATGGTACTCTCCTACGGTAAACCAGGGGGAACTACAAATGTCCAGTTGGCAGGCATTGTTTTCATTAAGTCCCTAGCCTCCATATTAATCTTTAATTCGTCATCAATCAAGTCTACAAAGTAGCCTCTATAAAAATCTCCCTCATATACATTTCTACGTATTCTATCTTTATAAACATCATAAAGGTCTGTATTGAATTTATAGAACGTTTTGAAAATAATAATACTGTCAGTCTTGGGTACTTTAGATACATAATATTTTAAACTATTTATATCATCTCTATCAAGATTTGGCCACCCTACCATGTACATTGTATAAAAATTAACATTTTCAAACTTATTTGCTATAGACAGTGCTTTTAAAGCATTATTAACAGTAATACCTTTTTTCATAAATTTCAACATCTTATCAGACGGAAATTCTATTCCAAATCTAACTTTCATGTTTGGGATAATACCATCAAAGCCATTTAGGTTGGTCTCCAGTGCCGTATACACAGGTTCGTCACACCTCATCATGAAGTCATAAATCACATTTTTTTCATAAGTTATATTCTGAAAAAACTTTTTCATAAAAGCAGGGGTAATAGCAGGGGTATTTACTCTTACTTGTTTAACACCATCAAAATTAATACTATTTACATATGATAGATCAACGTTTTTTCTTATTCTGCTCCTAAAATGATAGTTGCAAAAAGTACATTTACTCCAGTAGCAAAGTGTTTCTAACGTATATGAAAACGTAAGCACATCATATTTATTGAGGTCTTCTTTTATATCAGACAGTTCTAATTTCCATTTACTGGAGAAGTTAGGCACATTAAAATACTCTTCGACACTTTTTGTAGTAAATTCTAAATTTGATGGGCGAGATGTCCGGTAATCAACCCCGCTTAGCACGGCAGGGCCACCGACTACAAATTTTATATCTGTGTACTTTTTAGCCCATTTATGTGACTGAACAAGATGCGCAACGTAAAATGAACTTATATAAACAGTACCTTTTGATATTGGAAGTTCGTAATCAGAGTTTTCCAAGTTTGAATCATCAATCCATAAAAAATCTCCCTTATTTTTACATAAGTCGTATGTATCAGAGAACCCGTTACATAGAGCGAAACAGGTACCTTTCCGAGTGCTCTTAAACTCTGAATAGAACTGTATAAATAATGTATTCATATTTAAAAAACCCATTTAGATGACTTGTGAAAATTTTTATTCCATGAAAAAACCCTATCTGTCATTCCCTTGATCATTTCTGACGCCTGCTGATTAAGTTTCAATTGTTCATCCTTCAAAGATGGAAAATATCCTTTATAAAAAAGACCAGAAAACATTTTTTCTTTGACGGCGTCCAAATATATATCGTGGAACTTAGAACCAACAGGGCAAAACAATTTAAAAATAAAAATACGTTCGATGCGACCGACTTTATCTATAAACTCTTTTAACTCTTTTATATCATCTTCATTGAGATTCGGCCAACCCACTATAAACATAGTGTATATTTGTAAATTGTCATATTTGTTTAGCATATCAATGGTTTGTAAAATCCCCTGAACTGTAGTTCCTTTATTAGCGAATTTTAATATTCGATCTGATGGAAATTCTATCCCTATTCTAAATTTGAGATTTGGAATTACACCTTTAAAATTTTTAAACACTTTATCTAGTGCAATACATTCATTTTTTTGACCTCTTAAATACACATCGTAAAAGATATTTTTATCATATGATAAGTTGGGTATAACTTTTTTAATATCTGTACAAGTGATGGCGTTTGTATTTAGTCGGGCTAGTTTTACCCCATCAAATTCTATATTTTCGATACAGTGAGGATCCCAAACTTCTCTTGCCCTGTTTATGCCTTTTGGCATACTACAAAAATTACACTTTTTCCAGTAGCACCTCTCGTTAGAGATTGTATATCCAAAGCATACGGTATCGTATAAGTGTGTTGATTCACCTATTTCATTAATCGGTAAACGCCATTTTTCTGAAAAGTTATCAACATTAAAATATTCTTCTACAGATTTAGCTGTCAATTCTAAGTTAGGAATTAGACCATAAACGTCTTTGTATGTAGAAGTCACAGGGAATGAAACTATGGGTCCACCAACTATAAATTTTATGTCTGGATATTTTTTGGTCCATTTGAATACTTGTATTAAATGTGATATGAATGTGGCACTAACATAAATAGTACCCTTTGATATTGGAAGATCAACTGTATACATTTCACGTTCATTAATCCAGAAAAAATCTCCTTTATTCTTACATAAATTATAAGTGTCAGAGAATCCATTACATATTACTAGACGCCTGCTAAGGTTATAGTAGAACTGGATAAATAAGGTATCAGTCATTCTATATCACCTTTTAAATCTTTCATTAATTTATCATAGGGTATTGTAATCACATTATTTCCTGGAGTATCAAAAGGTTGTTTAATTGAAATTTCATCAACATATCTTGATATTAAAGGCTGTATTAATTCCAATCCTGCATATTTAGGTCTTGGTTCGAGTTCTGGCCAATATTTGTATTTGATGTTCTTTTTAAATCTCATAATACAGTTACCACCGCCCATATGCCCAACTTTCTTATAGTCTTCCACGGATAAATATTCCCCACCGTATGGATACAGTCTGTCTTTAGGTAATACCTCCAATTTACAATATGTTAACCAATCATCAATTAAATCATCAAGCAGATATGAGTATGTTAATTCAGGGGTGTAGTTAAAAAATAAATGACACCCATCAATATTATTCTCTTCCATGTAAGATGATACTTCCATCTCTACTTCATATATCATCAAATAAATATCATCATCTAGCCTCCTCTCAGTATTCCAAGCAGAGGGTCTAATAGCGCATCCTGGAAAATGAAATCCATTTTTATAACATTGTTTCTTAATATTCAATAAATCATGAGACAGCTTAGCATCACCATCACCAATAATTTGAAATCCGTATCCATTATCTAAAAACATTTTCTGTAAGTTTCTGTGCCAGTAAGGGTTTGGGTATTTGACGTGCCTGTAGTGATAACAGTCAGTATTTAAATATTCCTCTATATCTAAGTCGAAAAAAGAGTAGTCTACGTTATGTTCTTTACAAAACTTTATAGCATAATCAATATCATGTTTGTTAAGATCATTTTTAAATTTACATATCCTGACTTTAAATGGATGACCGGCTTCAATAAAAGATCTGCAAACGATCTCACTGTCTATCCCTCCAGAAAAGTAAATTAGAATTTCTTTATCAGTTGATTGGTAAATTAGATCTGCCGCCCTTACACATTCAGATCTCCAGTCCATTGGAGGTTGAGTACAACTACCAAATTTATACCAAAAAGTGTCTTCGCTATTTTCTCTTTTACCATATAGACTGCTACCCCATCCATATTTGATATAGTTATTATAATACTGATCACTCATTTTAACTCCTTAAATTTACAAGTTAGAACTGTAGCCCCATCAGGTCTATCGCTAGTGTGTTTAAAACCTTTCCTTATTAACATTTCTGTTTGAGTCGTGGCGCCTGGCAACCAATCAGGTTGAATGGTATGTATTAAAATGTCTGGATATTTAGCAATATCTTCCATTTTGCGATTCCATAAAGCTCGAATTACGCCTTGTCCTCTAAATTTAGGAAATGTGTAAGATCCATGAGCATAGGCTCCAGTCTTATTTATGAACACATCCAGTGCAGTAAGACCTACCAGTTCATCATTAATATACGCTGCATAATAATTTTTAGATTCTGTGACATTATCATATGGACTTCTTTTCAAAGTCATCTTTTCTTCTTCATATAGCTTATGATATTTCATAATTTCATCAAGCGAAATTTTCTTACACTCAATAGGAGATAAATTATAAATCAATTCTTTTATGGGAGTTTTAACAATTCCATCGCTCCCTTTAAACTTTTTTTCTAAATAGGGACGACATAAGGTATAGTCCATCTCTTTGTATTTTTCAAATCCAGTATAGATTGATCTTTTTGTTAGATTTACCCAATACTTATCATATATTTTGTTCTTTTCATAATAACTACTTGACTCATGATTAAGGTTAATCATATCAGATATTACTTGATCAGTTATAAATGATAATATCAGTTCAGGTGTATACTGAAAAAAACCTGGGGTTCCTTCTTTATCACTTACTAAGAAATGTCTATACCAAGAAGCTATCTTTTCTTTTTCCCACAATTCCCAAATTGATTTTTCATTTTTACTTATATAACATTCACCGCTGCCTAGAACAACATGACCATTAACTTGATCTGATAACCACATTATAACTGGAAGTTGAGGTGATATGCAATTGGTTTTTATAGCATATTTCATTAAATCATTTTTCCAAAAGTCAATGATATTAACGTCATAGACCTCGTAGGGAATGTCATATCTGGTACAAAACTTAAAAGCATGCCCTACATCGTATTCATTCAGAAGACCGTCAAAACGAGCGATTATACAGGTTATTGGGATATTTGCTTCAATAAAGCTACGAGCTACTATTTCTGAATCAATACCTCCTGATAATAATACATAAATTGGAAGGTCAGTTGATTCTTTAATTAATTTAGCAGCATTTACACATTCAGTTCTAAAATCAAAAGGATATCTACCACACCTTCCATACTTTACGTTCCATATATCATCAGGAGATTTTCTAAAGTTAAAATACTTTCCATTGTAACCAAACTTAAAGTGATTTTTATACGTTAAACTTTTCATAAGTAGTGTATCAGCTCCGATAATTTACATTTACATGCCTTATTACAAGTCACTAAAGTTCCTATATTATCAAGAACGTATTGAAAATAATCATTTTTTATAATTTCTTTAAAGCTACAATTATTTAAATTTACTTGATTCAAACTTTCATTAAATTTTTTAAGAAATTGTGGACCTTCCTCTTTGTGATGATGCCTTCTACTACTTAACAAAAAACAAGGTGATAAGAAACCATCTACATTTAAGTATATTTCTTTTCTCTCTACTGTGAAACAAGTTATTTTCCCACCTTCTAGGTTTATTTCAGATCGAGTTCTTATGTCCATGAGGGGTCTCTGAAGCACATCATTGTACTCTTTAGACACTCTATAAAACATTTTAGTACATCCAATTTCTACAGATAATTTTTTCAAATCTTGTAGTTGATGTTCGTTATGCCTAAATATAATAGTCTGCATAAGAGATTCTCCACCACTGGAGTTAAAGGCTCTTATATTTCTTATTATTGGTTTAAAACGTGTTCCCCGTCTATGTATGCTATGAGTATCTTCTAATCCGTCAACACCAAATACTGCATACCCCGGATCAGCAAATGATTTACCTAATTCATACCACCAATCTTCATTATGAGTAAAGCCATTAGTCGCTATGACAATTTTTAATTCCTTATTTTTTTCACGCATATATTTTATCATATCTAGAAATTTAGGATGGCATGTAGGTTCTCCCAGACTTCCAGATAGAGTAACTCGTTTCAAATTTTCAAAAGGGATCTTTTTAATAGTGTCTAGACTGAGGTCTGTTTTATCAACATATTTTAGTTGAACTCTTGCACAGAAAGGACATCGAGCTGTACATCGCGTAGTGAGTTCTATTTGTAAAATTTCTATATCTGACATTTTCATAGCTACTTTACCCCTATTAACATAAATCGTTTATACTCTATAGCATCTATCTCACCTTTATAGAGGAGATTAGAAAGTTTATATTTTAATTGCATTTCTTCTATATCATTTACACAATTTATATGATCAGAAATTTGACTTGCATTATTGGATTGAAGAATAACTAGGGTACCCTCTGGTATTTTTTTAAACCATGTATTATCTGAAAGATGCTCACATGATGTGTTAATAACTGTAGTGTCACAATCATCAAATTCTATTTTATTGACATCTTTAGCAAATGATTTAAATCTCCATCCATTCATAACATGACTTATATGCAGGTCGTCTGCTATTTTAGTACACAAAGGATCAATATCAAAAGAATATATTTTATCTACTTTAATATTTTCAAATAACATCTCAGCAATTATGGCATACCAACCACATAATAAATAAACATTTCCTAAAGAAGAAACCAATGGTAATAACTCTTTAATTAACCAAATTTTACTATACAATTGTCCTTTTGATAAACTATCAACATCAAAGGATGGATGCATTCTCATTACTTCAGAAATGTTATTTAAAAATTCAAAACTAGTTTTATATTCTCTTAATTCTTCTCTTATTTCTTCCCAAACATCCATTTTTACTCCCAAGGTTTATCATTATATATACACATTTTTTCTACAAGTTCATCTTTTGTTGTTATTATTTTGTTCTTAGAGTCGAATTTTATATCGAAGTGTCTAAGATAGTCAGTTAATCCATCATCCGTGTAAGGATTGTCAAAAAATTGGACGGTCTTACCTAATAATATGTATTCAAATATTAATCGACCAAACTGTTCCTGATACTCAAGATATTTTCTTCTTCTATATACTAAATTTTTATAGTCGAATATGTGATTAACTTCATTATATTTCAATGGAATTTTTCTTCCCATTTTTAACATCCAGTCAGGCTCACAGTGAAAACCTTTTTTGCCGAACTTACTTTCAAGTAAGGTAGTATAATCTTTTAAATCATCCCATCTAAAAAAATATCCATCTCTGTTTTCAAATTTAAGAGTGTTCAACATATCAACATTGATATTTTTAAAGAATATTTTAGCTGTTAGATCTGGATATTGCTTCTTAAATATTTTGTAGTTATTTGGAGGCATTAAAAATATAGTTTCTTTCGTATAGAATTTCTTTAGAGCTTTACGAATATCAACGTTATGAAAAAATCGAGCGTCTTGCATGTCTTTCAAATAATATGTCAACTCAATTGAATCCATTATTAATAGCTTCTTACATATTATCCACATGTCCAACTGTTCAGCCATAATAAGAGTTTTAAAATCTGTTATAACAAGATCAGGTTCTATTATTTCTTTTCTTAGAATTTTTACTTCACCTTTATTAAAAACATATGATCGTCTGGTATTTTTAATGGTTTCATACAACTTTTTTACATTTTCGCAGTAAAACTTAACCTTATATGATTCATGATCTTTTAAATACTGTTGGAGGTCGAGATGATTTAGATAAGACCCTTGAGTTCCCTTCTGATGTGTTATAAATACTACTCGCTTCATTTTCGACCATACCTTACAACTTTACAGTTAGAAATATTTGGGCAGTCTCCCCAAGGATCGACTATGACAGAACCATCTACAAAATTATGATCAAAAAACTTTAATCTATGACCAAGAAGATATGTAAATGGCCCGTCTATATCTGGTTCTATATCATAATAACAACAGCTTTTTAATCCAACAAAATATCCTACTAAGACACTATATGATCCATCAACAAACTCTACGTTTGGTTTATACGACTTTCCCAATATGACAACAGGATTTCCATAACTTGTTAAATTTAGTGCTAAATTATGAGCTTGTTTCTCTCTTGAAAACATAATAGATTGAAATAAATCATAACCAAGATTAAGTCTCTCTGCTAACGAGCTTAATGCTATATTATCTCTTGGATGACAAGGACCACCATCTCCCATGCCTGGTTTCATATACATTGGACTGATTAGCCTCTTAGTTGATTCAGACAGTGCTTTCATTACAACATTCGCATTGATATTGCCACTACTTTCTGCTACATCAAGTACCATATTTGTTAATGCCAGTTTCATTGAAATAAATGTATTATAAAATATTTTAATAGACTCTGCTTCATCCCAAGTTCCTATTATATATCTATCACAATTACACAACGTTTGATAAAATGAAATTAACTTATTTACTCTACCATCAGAACGACCACTTTCACTCCCAATTATAACCATTTCCGGATTTCGCATATCTTCTTTCACAGTTCCCATAGCGATTAAATATGGATTATATAAAAATTGACTTGGGTTAACATACTTTAAAAATTCTCTTTGTGTTGTGCCCGGAAGAACTGTTGAGATAAGAACTATGGTTGAACTGTGCTCTATTGAAGATAGCTGTTTAAGAACATCTATTACATATGAATAGTCAAAATCTTTTGGAGGAAGATGTGATGATGGCATTCTTCCGTCATAATCAGGATCGTGTGGTGTCTGAACTGCAATAAACGTAAAATCTTTGTCAACGACAGTGCCTTCAATAGTATTACAAAAATTGACTCCCTTAGCTTCTCTGTACTCAATATCAAATCCGTCAACATTGTGACGCTCAGCCATTACTTCAGCACATTCTCTTCCTAATTTTCCTAATCCAATAAATCCTATTTCCATAATTCAACCTCTAGTTGTTTTTGAAATGTTCTTTGTTTGGTTCTTCTTAAAAAAGTGTTCAAATTGTATCTTAAAGTTGGCAACATGTCTAATAGCATATTTTGCAGTTCAAGATCTGATTTTAATACTAATTTTTTAATCTCTTTAACTATCATGCCAATTCTTGTATCGAGATCTATCTCTAAGTCGTAACTTTCATCAAACCATTTTGAAAATGTCTTATATCTAAACTTTTTCATTTGCTTTAAAAATCCAGGAGAGGCAAGTACAATAAAAGGATGAAGTGTGACTATAGGTTTAAATATTTTTTCAGTTTGAAATATCTCATTAACCTCTACAGAAGTTTCACTAACTAAACTAACGTATGAATCCAGAAAGTCTTTTTTTACTAATTCTACGGCATGATTTATTTCCAAATCTGTATCATCAAAAGTTATTGGAAGTTCATTAAAAAAATCAATTGGGATATTTCTGTTATCTTCGCCCGCATGTTTCCCTAATGATACAAACCCATGTTTAAATACATTTTTAGCTTTCAAATCATAAACTAATTTACATCTAGCATATCTTGCTCTTCTATTGTAATTTAAGTATACTTTTTCACGACTTTTTTTGTTTATGATAGCATCATTAAACTCCTGTGTAGCTTCTATATTATACATGTTTTTAAATTCGTTTTCCCACATACTGAATGGTATATAAGAAATACATTTATCTTTTTCTATACTATCTCCATAAGAGTAATTACCTGAGACCAATACTATGCTTTTATGAGGCAAATTATAGTTAGCCACCCAGGTATTGAGCAAACCAGAAATATCATCATGATTTCTTAAGCATTCCTTTGGGAATAGCACTAATATCTTTGCCTTTCCACTTCTAATGTCAGTTATTGCTTGCTTGCTTATATTAGTAGGATGTTTAGCATCACTATGTTTCCAAAAATCATGAGTGAATACATCAATAACATAATAGTATTTTTCTTTTATCTGATCTACTTTTTTTATCTTAATATCAAAAAAATGAGAAAGTTGATGAGAATGGGTTCTGTGACAAGTAGAAAATTTATTTTTAACTAAATTTAGTTCGTTGTCTCTTACCGTTGCATCAGTTCTGTACCCAGCATATCCCAAGTTTATTGGACTTATATTATTTTTGAATTCAAACGCGTTGGTGATCGGATTTCCATTACCTTGTAGTTCATCATACCCAAATATCAAAGACATTTTTAATTCTCCTTGCAGCGATAATAAAATTCTTTATACTCTGGAAATACTTTTAGAAAATTAGTTCCATATCTTCTATCATGTTCGTCAATAAATATAGCAAAATCTTTTCTTGATCTAATACATTCTTTATCTATGTACTTCTCTGCAACTATGTTATATATTCTACGCAGTTTTGAGATTTCAAAATCCCAAAACGAAGTACCAGATAATGGAGGCCAAGTTGAGATATTTATGTTGTTATACATTAAGGTTACGGACTTTTCAATATAGTACATGAAATCTTTTTCTATTAGAGTTGGTTGTAAATAGAAAGGACTCATTAAAAGAGGTATATCTATCATGACTCGCATACGGAACTCTTTTTTTAACTCTAAAATGTCCTCTAAAAAGTCCTTAAACGAGGTTATGCTTAAAATATTATATGTACACATAAAAGTTAATGTACCAGTTGGAACTTCTATTAAATAATTTCTGCAGTTTTCTAACCATTCACTATATTTTAAACCTGGTCTTATATATTCTGCTTTTTCTCCTTTTGCTTCGCAGCTGGTAAATACTCCAACATGTTCATTCATTTCTGCTATTTGTTTGTATTTACTAATAAATTTAGTGAATATTGTTGGGCTTACACAAAAATTACTGTTTATATCTAAGTGAAAATCTGATCTTGGATTCTTGATAACATGGTCAAGTATTTTAAATGTGTCTTTACTTAAGAGAGGTTCTCCTCCAGTTATCCTAAAAGAGTCAAGATTTCTATATAAGTTTGGCCACCATTTCCAAAATGCTTTAATATAAGGATTATCATTCTTTCCCATATACTTAGGAGGAGGACACTCATTAAAATCTCGTGAAGATATGCTTGTTGGGTAGCCTCCATACTTTTCAATTTCTTTCACCCAACCAGTACTGAATGTTGGAGAGCAATAGATACATGAACAGTTACACGCAGAACTAAAACTAACTTCAAAATAACTAGGAAATATATCATAATCCCAAGGGCTATTTGTTATCTCCGGTATGTATTTTTCAGCCCAACATTCACTACTTTTATAAATTCTATCGCTGAAGTCATCCGATACTTCTCCAGAGGAGTGTCTCTCAACTCTGTTGCAGTATTCACACTCAGGAATTATTTTTCCATCGAGCATATCTTTTCTCATTCTCTTTTTATATTTAGTATTGTGTAGAGCTGATACATTTTTTTCTAGTTCATCTAGAGGAACTATGTGTGCTCTTGGATGGTGACAGGAGTGAGTTAAACCGCTCTCAAGATGTGTAGTCACTTGCTTCCATTTTGCCACACAAAATGTAGGTGATATTTTATCAAGTTTTTTCTTGAAGTCACGTAGATGTTCCATTAAAAACTTTCCCTTTCTGTTCTCGTAGGATTTATAAATACATTTCTAAAAAATTTAGATGCATTTTCGTCAAGTTCAGCAATCTCAAACCCCAAATGATTTCTTATTTCTCTACCCAAATATTGTATCTCATACATTAGTCTATCATTATCCCAACAATATCCACTTGTTGTACACATATGCGGGCTTGTCTCTGATTCAAATATTGGAGCTACTTCATTATCCCAATAATCATTTAGATATTCAAAATCTCTAACGTTGATATAATCCCAGTCAGTCAAATTTGTTATATGACAACCAAACCTTGCTCCATATATACACCAAAGACCATATTCAACATCAGCCCCAACAGAACACCAAACAAGCAATCTTATTATATTTTTCCAATACATGTCTTTCTTTAAATCTCTTATCGGAATTTTGATTCCTTGATCTAATGTCATTTTAACACCTTCACGAAATCCAGATCTCCATGCTTGTTTTGGGGAGGCATTCGGATAAGTTACTGAAAAAACATCATTTTTATGAGTATATCCTTTTTCAAAACAAAACTCAACCTTATTCTTTGGTTGATCTGATTCTTCATGAGTTTTCATATCCATCACAAATGGTTTTGTCCAACATTTGAGACTTCCGTTACCATAGATGAGACCATTCACATGATTCATACTACTCCAGCTAATAGTTTTTGTCATATCTTCAGCAATCTTTTGTGGTATTGTAGTGTTAAAAAATTCAGGTTTGATTATTGTATCTGCATCACATGTAGTAAATCTATCAGTAGTCGACATTTGAGCTGCTGCTTTATGTGCAGCATCAGACCCGTACACTCCATGAACTCTTTTTGCCCAAGGACATTTCTTTTTAAGATCTGCCCAGTTTTCATCTGCATTATCTTCATCATACGATATAAAGATTATATCAAAATTTGTTACAGGTATTTCACTCATTTTTACCCTTCCAATAATACACTTATATATTTGTGATTATATAATATAGATTTCCCTTTCACATCTGTTTTTAATTTAACTAATATGTTTTTACTTTTCATATCCTCTTTATTTAGAGAGAACTTATCATGTAAAATATTGGGATCATGCTTATCTACTACAAAAAATTCAATCTCGTTATAAAACCTTATCAATTTAAGACTTTTAACATTATTCTTAATTTTTATACCTGTGCTCGTGGGTTTCATTTCTAAATGATATGAAAAGCCTTTTGATCTAACTTTACTGTCCGCTTTGTGAACATCAAATTTTATCTTTTCTTTCACTGGTGATGTTAGTCTCACTGCTTCTTTACACCATGAGTAGCTCTCGAACATCTTGTAAGTAAAAAACTCAATGTAACTAGAAGATTCATAAAATTCAAAGAACAATTGACCCGAATCTAATAATTTTTGTGCGTCGATAATAATTTCTTTTAGTAGATTACCACTTCCTTTCTCTTTGACAAGAATTCTTATATCTGTTCCACGTTCAAACCTAACTTCTTCTCTAAAATTTGTTTGATATAGTGGAGATATTCTTGACATATCAAGAGTAGCTTCTAAAACATTATCTGTATAATAAATTAGTTTTAAATCAGTTTCGGCATTTTTTCTGTATGGTATTTTATATAGATCTTTCCCTGTGTTTCTAAACCTCATGACGTTATTTTTTTCCATGAGATTACATTCGTCAGTTTCTCTATTGTGTGCAATAACATACTGATTAACACCTTTAACTCCCATGATAATATCTTGTACTTCTGAATTATCACATTCTATGTAGGGACTTCTCCCTTGTTTTTTGCTGCTTAAAATGTCCGTTATAAAACCAGTTTTTTTATCATAATAAACGTATCGTTTCTTCATAAAATTTTACCACCTCTTCGCTTAAAAAGTCTTTCTTAATATAATGAAATGGATAAATTTGATTAAAATTATTAACTTTTAACTCAATTTTTCCATTATAGTTAGTAAAAAAGGAAGGAAGTTCTTTAGTCCAATCACTCAAAATATCATCATCTTGCAATCGACTTCGCATATGAGTGAATGTTAAAAAATTATCCCATTTTCTACTGAATAACACTTTTGCTGCTAATGAATAAACAACATCCCCACTCAAAAATTTTGGTGGTTCTTTAAGAAATCTCTCATAGAAGACTTGCCAATTTTCAAAAATAACCTTCACAAGTTTAAAATAGTTTTCAATTTCCTCTGTCTTTTTAAAGTAAAATAGTGCTGTATGGAGATTTGGAAGTTTATTAGCTGTAAACGTTTTCCTATAAAAATCGGATGTAGTAGTTTCACCTCTATAGTTTTTTGTAATAGTTGTAAATTCAATATCAGATTTTTCTAAACATTTCCACCAAACACCTATATCATTAAAGAATAACATATCAGTATCAAGAACAATTGTTTCGTCATAGGGAGATAACCAAAAATATTGCCATTTATTTTGAACTTTCCAAGCTTTATCTGGCTTTTCAATAAAAATGATTTTATCAAATATTTTCTTATATTCGTCGGGAATCTCTTCTCCTTTATTAACAATTACAGACAATTTGTTATATTTTGGTTGTGATACCCTTAAACTCATAGCTAAAGCGTATGCCATTCTTATATAATCATATTGCCCATTTTGTGCGATTGTTAAAAATCCTTTGCTCATAGCTTCTCCATACAAGAGCCAATAAACTTTTCACTGACTCTTATTAATTCTCTTTTATTCATTATATGAACGTTCATATCTTTAATATTAACCAACGTTGATTTCCATGGTTCGTCCACGTTGTGCGATGCAAATATTATCTCTTTTGAATCTAACACTTCAGCGATTGTATCTTTTGGGTAAGATGTGAGAATGGATTCTTCTGGAAACGATCTAAAGCCGGTTGTTATATAACCGTTAAATATATGTGCTGCAATACTAAAACTGAAGTCATTTCTATAAAAACCTACTTTAAATCCATATAAAAATTGAAAGAAATTATATTCTTCTCTTATATAATTGATTAAATCAAAAAATCTTTTGGTAAATGGACTCTTTTTAAAATATACAACTGTCGCCCAATATAACGGGATTCCATGATTAGATAATCTTTGATCTTCGATTGCACCAAATTCATTACTTTGTAAATCAATTGCTTTGTGATTCATTATCATATCATCATTACAACCCCAAATATGATCAAAATTATCATTCATAACGATATAATCAGTATCTAATAAGATTGTTTCATCGTAGGGTGAATATTTATAAGATAGAACTCTGTTTTGATTATTAAATTCCGCTTTGAAGGATACCCACGGAGAGTCGAAGTGTCTTCTTTTTCCGCTGCGAAATTTTTCTTTTGAAATGATAATTTTGTCAAACGCAGTTTTTAGAATGTCTTTGGGAACTGAAGAATCTAACCATTTCTTAGTTCCCCTATCCATTACCACGGTTACAGAATTATTTTTAAGGTTGGTTTTAATTGAAAGAGCACAGCATACTGCCAACTTTCCATAGTCTAAATCTTTATGACCAAAAGCATGCAGTAGAAATCCTCTTTTACTCTTTTTTGTCTTCTTCATCCCAGTCAATCACCTTTCTTATTTCTCTTGCTTCACTAAGTTTTTGATAACTTTCATAATATTGATTAAGGACAGACTTATATACGTCGTAAGTTTTTTTACCAAATTCTTGTAAGTCTGTAATTAAAATTGGAATGTCATTTGTATCAACAAAAATAAATTCACTTGCTCCCCCTGCTATTAGTGTAGAAACAAATGAAATTAATTCTTTATTAACTTTGAATAGTCCACCTCCATAAGTTAACATTAATTTATTATTCATTAAAACTTTTAGATTCTCTTGTCTTGTGGTTAGAATCATCCTAAAGTTAGAGAAATCTAATGCTTGTTCAAGACGTTTATCCATTTCACAATTTTACCTTTCGTGTTTTATTATAATGCATCCTGTAAAGAATATGTTGGTGCAGTTATCGTTAGTGACGCTGCCCCAGATGATTGATTATCAAGTTTTCTACGTTGTGTAGTAACTGTAGTAGTACCATTAACAGATCTACCTGCACCTGGTATTAAGCCTACAGCAACTTCAATATAACTTCCACTCGCGTTACGTTTAGCATATACATTACAAAGTGCATCAGTGTATGCTCCAGTACCAGTTTGGCTAAAAATTAATTGCCAACTTGTAGTTAAATCATAATATCCAATACTTGTTGGAGTTCCTCCTGAACCTGATTGAATTGTATTGGTATAGTCCATTATTATAGTACCCATAGTAGTAAAGATTTCGTTGAAACCTGCACCGTCCCAACCAGTCCCAGTTGAATAACCTGTTATGATTGCATGTATACTAAAAGCTCCGCCAGAATTGAAAAAATATCTAGCCTTATCAAAACTGGTAAAAGTATATCTAAATATACAGTCTATACCTGCACCCCATGTAACTGATCTTACACTGTTACCTCCATTACCAAGAGACAATTCCGTTCCTTCCATACCCAATCTATTTGTTGTGAGAATATCTGATTTACTTTCGATTGCATTAAATTCAGCAGCTGTCATTGCATTACCAGCCACAATATTAGGTAACGTCCCAATAACGAGTGCAACTATATCTTCTCCAATATTACATCTATCAATTAAAGTATTCATTTGAGCCGCTGTCATTGCATTACCCTGACCAACAGCTGCAGCTGCGGCACCACCCCAACCATATGTTTGATTTCCATTTCCAAAAGATATACTTCCGGCATAATTATCTGCAAACCATCTGTTTACTTCGCCCCTTAGTGTATTAAAATCACTAGCAAGAGCTGCATTTCCTTGTACAACAGCCATGATTTTATCTCCTTATTTAATTATACATTTAACTAGTTTTATTTCTGAGTCAAGGTTGGTTTCATTTGCAATACCAATTTTATGCACTATTTCGTCTGGATTACCAGTTCTTGCACAACCATCTTTGGTTGCTACAATGAAATCGCTTTTATTGATAGGACCAATGATTTTCACTGGTAACAATCCAGTTAGACCAACGTATTCACCCTCCAATAGAGCACTATTCATTTTAAATCCTGGCTTTAAAGATATTACACCAACATATGATGATGATAAATCTTCTTGACAAGGTTCAACATCTACCTCAACATCTTTTGATACACACATTACTGTACCTTGGTCACACTCACCTTTGCAAGTATATTTTTCTGCAAGATCTCCCCATTGTGCTGCTGTAGCTTCTCCATGCATATCTCCAAATGGGTTACCAATAGTACCAAGATCCGGTGTACCTTCAGCAGTAACGTCTGCTTTTGCGTTTATTCCATAAAAATCCATTTAACTAAAACCTCCATTGAAGGTATTTTATTTATATTTTGTTCTAATTAATCTTCTTTATCAATAATCAGATCAGCAAGAATAAGGGGCTCCAACATAGATGCTTCTATACTATCTGGAATATCCTTAAAATCAATTTTTACTCCATCAAAGGTAATAGCTTCATCAAGAAGATTTTCAAAATCTTCGATTTGTTTTTCTCTATCCTCTATTGCAGCAGTATGATCTTCTCTTAACCTTAAAAGCTCTTCCTGAAACAACTCTACATTAGTAGTTATGACAAAACTATTATCCTGAATCTTTGCAGATCCGTCTTCATTCTTATCAGCGAATTTCTGAGCAAGTTTCGCTCTCTCATTATCATAAAATTTAAATTCGTCAGTAGCCCTTTTTGCTACGTCAAGAGCAGAAATTTCATCTCGCATAGCAACCTTGTTTTTTGCTATAAAATAACTAAACTTCACAGAAAATGGTTTCCCTTCTAGTACAGAAATAGCATTATACAATCTTAGTAGATCTCTTTTCTTAATTTCCATTTGAATCTTCTCCCTTCGTTTATAATTCATTTATATTTTGTTCTTAATTAAGATGATTAATATCTTAACCCCAAACTGCACCAGTAATACCAGCAGCAGTTGTTTCAGATACTTTAATATTATTATGGAATAATTCAACAGCACCATTATTATTAATAGTTATTCCATCTTCTCCACCAGAAGTTTTAATATCAAATGCTGCAACACCTGCTTGTAAACCGGTTGCAATTGTTTCAATCACTTTTGATCCATCATAATATAATTCAATTCCTGCATCTGGATCATTAACAAGACCTTTTTTATATGTGGTACCAGCATTAGTTCCACCAATTTCTATAAGATGACTATCAGTTGCTGTCCATAAAAATAAGGTAGAAGCATCTATTGCAAGATTACCTTCATTTGCTCCACTAAATACAGTAAGACCATGATCAGCTCCGACATTATATGTTGAGAGAACTTTTTCATTATCATGGAATATGTCAACTGATGAATTAGCATTAATAGTTATTGCAGGCTCAGATGCAGAAGTTTCAATCTCAAATGTTGCAATCTGAGCTATCAATCCAGTGGAAGATGTTTGAACAATTTTAACTGCTTCATGATACAGTTCAGCTCCAAGTCCAGCTTGTCTAAATTTAGAATTTGTAGTATCAAAGCGTTTCTGCGCATCATTCCACCATGGTACTGATGAATCTACTGGCGAATCTTCTCTTGTAGCAACAGCCTGTAAACTTCCAATTTCTCCAATTCTGAATGTATCGCTAGCTTCATTGAACAAGAACTGATAGTTTGTTGACTGACCACGATCAATTTCAATACCAGCTGTGCCTGCTGTAACACCAGCACCGGCTTCGCCATGATTTACAACAATAATGTTATCTGAAGTTGTTACCTCTTGATTATTTACAACAAATGTAGTTCCATCAACAGCTAAATCTCCAATAACTGTAACGTTATCAGCTGTTAGGACTATTGTATTATTAGTTTGATTTATTTCAACGCTTTCTCCAGCAGAAAGACCTAATCGTTGTACATTGTCAGTACCGCTAAATACTTCAGTACCATCAGCTTCCATTATAACTTTTCCATCTGCTCCAGTGTCTGTAACTTCTACTTTAGAATCTCCTTGAAAAATTAGGTTTCCGTCGCCTGGCACTGCAGCATCAACGTAGGTTTTGATAGCTGCCTGAGTCGGGACAATTGAATCACTTGAACCCAGATTAGCATCTGATGAAAATTGAGTAACTGTAGCCCCACCTGCTTCAAATATTATTGATTTAGCGATTGTGGCTCCTATAATTTCTAAACCATGTGACTTCATAACTTATATCTCCCAAATTATCTTTATATTTTGTTCTAATATTTTATCCCCAAACAGCTACTTGAGCATCAACATATGTTTTAACTGCTTTCTCAGTAGGAACAGCATCATCACTATCACCACCTAAAGTTCCATCTGTTGAGAATTCATCTATCCCTGTACCATTTTTAAGAGTCACTACCCCAGTAGAAGAAATAGTTACTCTTGGATTATTATTTGTTCCTAATACTATTGCAGCAGCATCCATTGTATATATTTGAAATGTTCCTGTTCCTCTATGAAGCATTTGAGAAACAGCGTTAGCCCCAGTATTCCCTCTTAGTACTCTTAAACCGTAATCAGTATATGTTTCATCTCCAATAAAATCAACATAGGCAAATCTATCGCCAGTATTAAGACCACCAACTTCTATTGCACCATATGTTGATATATTCCCACTACTAGTAATACTCAAAGCAGGGTCAGGTGAACCATCAGAAGCAACTAACTCAGAATGTCTATGAAGAGTATCGACAATTGAATTATTAATTAATGAATCTAATTGGCCACCAGTAGCTGAAGTGTCACTATGGCTTGCAATAGTATGGAGTTCATTATGATGAGCATCAACATCAATTTCATGATTGTCTATGCGAGTATCGACACCATCAATACGAGTATTAATAATGCTTACATTATTATCAATGTTAGTCTTAACAGCTTTTTCTGTAGGTATAGCAGTATCACTATCACCCGCTAAAGTACCATCAATTGAAAATTCGTTTACACTGACCCCTAAGTTCATCTGAATAGAGGTAAGATTTGTTAGTATGGCATTTGAATCGAGTATTGTCACACCACCTTGAATTATTTCTTGTGTGAATTGAAGGACAAGATTGCCCTGTCTAAACTTTGCCATTATTATTCTCCTCCGATTATAAAAATCCGTCTCAAAGAGACCGAGTCATTATGACATATTTGTTATACTACTTCAACTGTTAAATCTGGACGGAAATAGAGAGTATCTGCGCTTAAGGCCCATCCTACTTTTTGGACACAGTCACCACTTCCATTAGGTGGTATTTGACCAAGACCACCTGTAGATGTTGATACATAAATTGGGCCAGTAGTCCAATTCCAGGAAGTATTGCATATTTGTCCTTCTAATAGTACTTTCTTTAAACCAGAGCCGCTTTCTAATGCTAAAGCTCTACAAGGCATAGTAGCTGCTGCATCAGCATCACATCTCTCATAATGAAAATCAGAAGCACAATAAAGAGCATTGCCGAAAGCAGCAGAAGCGTCATCCACAGTCACGCTCATAACTTTTCCTGTATATGTATTATTAACTTCATAAATAGGAGTTTTTATACCTTGACATTCTATTAATTCTTTATCATCTGATATTGGAATTACTGGTGTATTTACTGAACCATTTTCAACTTTTCCCCATTGAATATAAATTGATCCTGTCGTTGATATTACATCTGTACTCCATGGAATAAGAACAAATATTAATCTTATATTTGTTGCTGTAGAACTTATTGTTCTTGTTACTGTATATGTAACCCAGCTTGTTGTAACTGAAGTTATAGCTGTGCTATTTCCAACACCATCATATAAATATAATAACCCATTTATTCCAATAGTTGTTGATGCTTTTATTCTAATAGAAGCAGTTAAAGTTTTGCCTCTATATTTTATAGGATCTTTTATTAATTGGTTTATATCCCAATATCTTCCTGCTCCAGCAACACCAACATTGCTAATTGTAAGTTCACAACAATATTTAAATCCTGTTTCTTTTGATAAATTATTTCTTGAAACACCTATAGTTGGAGGAGTTCCGCCTCCGCCTTTTTCAACATACCAATTATCAGCAGTATAAGTACCGTTAGCAGGATTAGTAAAAGTGATATTTTGTTGCCATATTGAAAAGTCTTGATTTATAAGAATATTTTCGTTTGCTGGAAATTCTTTTAAACCCGGACCACTTGCTAATGAAACTTCTCCACCATCAGCAATAGTAATTCCTAAAGTTCCACTATCATCTCTTAATAATAAACCACCAGAGTCTCTTGCTCTAACTTCATCAGTGGCAAAGTATAAACCGTTAGCTTGAGTTATATTACCATCTGAAGCAATAGTTAATCTTGTAGCTCCCGATGTTGTCCAACTTAATAGAGAAGCATCAGTTGTACCTATATAAAAAGCACCTGTTCCCCTGTGTTGTATTTGAGAATTAGCATCAGGTCCAGTATTATTTCTTATTATTCTTAATCCCCAATCAGTATAAGTATCATCACCAACAAAATCAATGTAAGCGTATCTATTACCACTACCAAGTGAATTAATTTCTAATGATGCCCCATTTGTACTAATACCACCAGTTGCACCTATAACTAAAGCGGGATCGGGGCTTCCGTCGCTTGCTACTAATTCACTATGTCTATGTAATGTATTAACAATTGAGTTATTAGTTAAAGAGTTTAATTCAGCACCTGTGGCTGATGTATCTGAGTGACTTGCAATAGAATGGCTTTCGGCATGGTGAGCATCAGCATCTGATGCGTGAGTATTTATAGAATCTGTTGTGTGAGTATCGACGTAGGTTTTGACTGCTTTCTCCGTAGAAACAGCATTATCTGAATCTCCAGTTAAAGTTCCATCTGTTGAGAATTCATCTATTCCTATTCCTTGTTTTAAACTGAACAGACCTTCTGAATCAGTAATGTGGGCTACGGTATTGCCAGTCGTGTCAGTAATGGTAAAGCCGCTATTATCTCTTATTCGTAATTCGTCTAATATTATTCTTCGTTCATCACCAATATCCCAGTCATCGGTCAATATGTTAGCACCATCACGTTTAACGACAGCATCATCCCTAATTAACTTTGGGTCATATGCCATGTATTAAACTCTCCCTAATGGGAATGGGGACAGTTAAGTCCCCAAATCCCATTTAGAATATTATATAATGTACCAGTTAGTTCCATCACAAACAAATGTAAGTGATTGATACTGGGTATCAAGTGTAACTGATGCCGCCCCGTCAATTGTTCCAAGACCAGAGATAGTAACTGTATTCGCATCTCCTGATGTCTTTTTGACAGTAACTTTAGCATTTGCAGTTTCTTGTAAATCAATAGCTACATTAGCTGCAGCTGTATTCACAAGAATAACATCACCAGTTGTTCCAGTTGAATCAGAAGATACTGCTTTAACTTCAATCAACTGATCAGCTAACTCGGCAATTTCAGTATCAACATAAGTCTTAACTGCTTGTTCAGTTGGAACTGCTGTATCTGAATTTCCAACTAAAGTACCATCAGTTGAGAATTCATTAACAGTTGCTCCAGAATCAAGAGTTAGACCATTAGTATCAAACTTACCTTCTACATTACCATCGACTGCAAAGCTAATTTCACTATTACCTGTATCGACTTTAATATAATCATCGCCAGCAGTATCAAGGCGTTTCTGAGTATCATTCCACCATGGAACTCTTAGATCTGTTGGTGCATCTTCTCTTGTAGCAACAGCCTGTAAACTTCCCATCTCACCAATTCTGAATGTATCACTAGTTTCGTTGAACAAGAATTGATAATCTGTTAATGTACCACGATCAACTTGAATACCAGCTGTACCAGCTGTTACTCCAGCTCCTGGTTCTCCATCATTAATATAAATGATGTTATCAGATGTAGAAACTTCTCCCTGATTTACAACAAATGCTGTACCATCAACAAATAAGTCTCCACCAACAGTCAGGTTATTTACACCTGAAATGTTGTCTGAATCGTCAAGAATTACACTAGAACCTTGAATTTCAGTAGCACCATGGTATCTAGCAATAGCATTATCTGTACTTGCCGCAGCTACAGATGAAGTACCACTTGAACCAGATGTACCTGATGACCCACTAGTACCAGATGTACCTGATGTTCCTGAGCTACCTGACGTTCCACTACTTCCTGATGTTCCTGATGTACCAGATGTTCCTGATGTACCTTGACTACCACCACCACTAGTAACAGCAGCATGTCCTGCAACAGACTCAGCAAATGTAATAGTAAGTGTTGTAGTAGAATCAAATGTAATAGATTCAGGAATAATTACTTGGTCATTATTATCAGCAACTTCGACATTAACATATTGAACTCCAAGCATATGAACAACTGTCCATTCTGTTGAATCAGATGATTGTGTATGAACAAATGCTCCAGCTAATGCTGTAGTACCCGAACTTCCTGATGTCCCTGAACTTCCAGAGCTACCAGATGTACCTGAACTACCAGATGTACCTGAACTACCAGATGTACCACTAGAACCTGATGTTCCTGAACTTCCTGATGTTCCGCTTGTACCTGAACTTCCTGAAGTACCACTAGTACCAGATGTTCCTGAACTTCCACTGCTTCCAGATGTTCCTGAACTTCCACTCGAACCACTAGTTCCAGATGTACCACTTGTACCTGAACTTCCAGATGTTCCTGAACTTCCAGATGTACCAGATGAACCTGAACTTCCTGAAGTACCACTAGTTCCTGAACTTCCTGAACTACCAGATGTACCAGATGAACCTGAACTTCCTGAAGTACCACTAGTTCCTGAACTACCTGATGTACCTGAACTACCTGATGTACCACTAGTTCCTGAACTACCAGATGTACCAGATGAACCTGATGTACCACTAGTACCAGACGAACCTGAACTACCAGATGTACCAGATGAACCTGAACTTCCTGAAGTACCACTAGTTCCTGAACTACCTGATGTACCTGATGTACCACTAGTTCCAGATGAACCACTAGTACCTGCAATATTTAATTCATGAATTGCAGCAGCTGTTAAAATAGCTGAAGTGCTATCTGTAAGCGAATCATTTGAAATTTCATTAACAGCAGATCCTGTTTTTAATGAGAAACCATCAACATCAAAATTACCTTCTTGAGTATTAGCTATATTAAAAGTAATTTCTCCGGTAGCTACGTCAATTTCAATGAAATCGTCACCAGCTGTATCAAATCTTACTTGACCATTATTCCACCATGGAACTCTTAGATTTGTTGGAGTATCTTCTCTCGTAGCAACTGCTTGTAGAGATCCAACTTCACCAACTCTAAAGTTATCTTGTGTTTCATCAAACAAGAATTGATAATCTGTTAGGGTACCACGATCAACTTGAATACCAGCTGATCCTGCTGTAACTCCTGCTCCAGGTTCTCCATCATTAATATAAATAATATTATCAGATGTAGAAACCTCTCCTTGATTTACAACAAATGTTGTACCATCTATAAATAAATCACCAGCGACTGTTAAGTTATTAACACCTGCAACGTTATCACTATCATCAAGAATGACTCCTGAATCTTGAATGGTAGTAGCTCCATCATATCTAGCAACAGCATGATCAGTTCCAGCAGCAGTTACAGATGATGTTCCACTACTTCCTGATGTTCCAGATGAACCAGATGTTCCAGATGAACCACTAGTTCCTGATGTTCCAGATGAACCTGAACTACCAGATGTACCAGATGAACCACTAGTTCCTGATGTTCCAGATGAACCTGAACTACCAGATGTTCCCGACGAACCTGAACTACCTGAGGTACCAGAACTACCAGATGTACCAGAGC
>Ga0190284_1000135_pt1 | contig 56102 bp, 38 predicted proteins | sample 48691812_MG_FD_161668 | JGI IMG/M metagenome (GOLD analysis project Ga0190284, IMG submission 161668) | Hydrothermal vent microbial mat bacterial communities from Southern Trench, Guaymas Basin, Mexico - 4869-18-1-2_MG | ecosystem: Environmental > Aquatic > Marine > Hydrothermal vents >...
AACGCCGGATCCGTACAATCTGGATCCGGCGTTGTTTGGCACTCTGGATCAGCAGGAACTACTCGATCTACTGACACAGGCGCCGCAATTGCTCGAGGCGCTGGGTCTTGGTCTGAACAACCTGGAGGGGTTGTCCGAAGAACTGCGCCAGGCGCTGGAACAGGCCCAGGCCGAGGTCGAAGGTACCACCGGCGAAGGGGGCGAACAAGAAGGCGGCTCGGGCCGGCGCCCACGGCGAGGCGGCGGTCGGCGACCAAGAGATCGGTCGGGGGTGCGTTAGCAATGGTTGGACGCCGGGACAGACGAGTTCGGGTTCGCCCAAGCGGTTTCACGTTGCTGGAGGTGGTGCTGGCGATTTCCCTTCTCGCGGTGGTCAGCGGGTTGATGTACTGGTTCTTCTGGAATGCGATGAGCACCACGGAGCGTGAGGCCAACCAAGCCCGTGACGTGCAGCTTGTGCGCGTGGTGCTCGATCGCATGGCGCGCGAACTGAGACAGGCCAGCGGGTTCGTGCCCACTTACGGACCGGGGGTCATCGGGTATGAGCACGCCGTTTCCATCAACACCGTGGTTCTTCCGGACAAGAAGCTGATGTACCCGCGATCGATCAAGGACCGACAGGAAGTCGGCCAGTTCGACCTCCAGGAAGTGCGGTACTACATCGGATGGGACGAGGAGAACACCAACTCCAACGGAGATCCGCGAGCCCTGGGACTCGTGCGGCGGGTGAGTAAGACCTTCCTGCGCGATGCGATCATCGAGGGCGATGAGAGCGAGGACGCCGGCGACGAGGAGCAGGCTGTCGCCGTCAAGGAGGAGCTGTACGCCCCGGAGATCAAGTACATCGAGTTTAAGTACTTCGATGGCGCCACCTGGTGGGATGATTGGGAGATCAAGCAGGGCAACTCGCTGCCGCAGATCGTACGGGTGACCGTGGGGTTCGTGCCGGTGCTGCCCGAGGAAGAGGAGTTGGATCTGGTGGAGGATGACTTCCTCCGCGATGAATCGGAGCAGGAACCGTTGGCCGCCGACCGCTTTGCCATGTTCATCCGATTGGTGCAGGCGGACACGTTTCTCGGTTCGCGCCTGACGCGAGAGGCGTCGGCGTTTACGAGTTCGGAATCCGCGGGGTTCTGAACAGCTCTCAGTTGTTGGGAGTTAGGACTTGGTGTTTAACACTACAGCGCAAAGTCGCGGGTTTGTGTGTAGCGGCCGGCGTTCCCACCGGCCGAACGGCCTGCGAGACGCAGGCCGCTACAATGCTGCAAACCCCGCGCTTGCGCTTGGGGCTCGGATCAGTGGCGTAAGCTTTTTTCAATCCGACCCCCTGCGCGATACGCTCAAACGGCGTGCCGGCGCGCGGCCCGGCCTGATTCTGCCGGCCGTGCTGCTGATCCTGGCGCTGTTGGGGCTGCTGGCGGCGGGCTTCACTTTCCAGGTCAACGCCGACTACGCCGCGACGCAGGCTTTGACAGAGAGGATGCAGACCCGCCTGGCGGCGGAGGCGGGGTTCCACTACGTCACGTTGCTGCTGCGCGAAAACCTCGACGACGTAAACGCCTGGTACGACAACGAAGAGAAGATGCGCGGTGTGCTGGTGTGGACTTCGGTCGGCGCGCGCGGGCAGGCCGCCTTCGGCGAGGTCGAGGACTTTGATCAAGAATCGCGGGAGGAATCCTACAAACCGGCCTACCGCTTCAGCCTTGTTGCCGACAATCCCGCGGACGATGAGTTCCGGGTCCGCTACGGAATCACCGACGAGTCGGCCAAGCTGAACATCAACAAAGCTACCGAGAAGCAACTGACCGGCCTGATCGCGCAGGTCGTGACGGAGGAGGTCGCGGTGGCGCCGTTGGTGGCTGCGTTGCTGGATTGGCGCGACGAGGACGAGAACGTTCATTCCAACGGCGCCGAGAGCGATTACTATCGATCGTTGACGGTGCCCTACCGCTGCAAGAACGCGCCGTTCGATACGGTCGAGGAACTGCTGATGGTGCGCGGGTTCACCGGGCAGATTCTGTACGGTGAGGACGCGGACCGCAATGGATTGCTGAGCCTGAACGAAAACGACGGCGAAATCTCCTTCCCGCCCGATGACGAGGACGATACGCTCAACCGCGGGCTGTATCCGTACATCACGGTCTACTCGGTCGACTACAATCGAGCCAATGACAACAAGCCGCGCATCTTGCTGTCGGGCGGAGGCCAGGACTCGCGGGCGCGTCTGGAGGAGTTTTTCACGGAGGAGGAGGTCACCTACCTTCTGTCGGCAGGGGCCGGCGGAGGGCAAGGCAAAGCGGCATCGCTTACCGCTTACCTGGATGCGGCGTCGACAAACGGCGTGTCGAGCCCGTTCAGGCTGGAGGATTTCCCGCGCATCGTGGATTACTGCACGTTGAGCCCGTCGCTGGAGTTGCCCGGGCTGATCAACATCAATACCGCTCCGCCGATCGTGCTCCGCGCTTTGGGCGATCTGACCGAGGAGGAGATTACCGCCATCGTTCAAAAGCGGGCGGCATTGGATTCGGAAACCAAGAAGACCACCGCTTGGCTTCTGGCCGAGAGGGTTCTCGAACAGGACAGATACAACTCGATCGCGAACTTCATCACCGCCCGTGGGTTGCAGTTCAATGTCGAGGTGATCGGTCACGGCGATCACATCGGCTCGCGGATACGTTTGCAGATTATCTTTGCGATGCGTGGTCCGGTTCCGCAGATCGTGTACTATCGCGACCTGACGAACCTGGGGGTGACGTACCCGCTGCGCCGCGAAGAGGAAGAAGAGTGGAGTCAGTCTTCCGATGGCCTTGGTTGAACGGCAGTTGGTCAGCATCGATTGGGACATTCGCACCTTGCGGATGGCGGCTTTCACCCTACGTTCCAAGGGGGGCGTACGAATCAGGAAGGTGGTGTCGGCGGCCATCCCCGAGGAGGTGAGCGTTGGCGATCCGGCCTCCTTCGGGGAGTTTGTGCGCGAAGTGCTGCACCGCGAGGGGATTAGTGCCAGGCGAATGGTGGTGGACGTTCCGCGCGACCAGGCGGTGCTCAACACCCTCAAGCTTCCGGCAGTCTCCGAAGACGACCTGCCGGCGATGGTCGAGTTCCAGATTGCCAAGGAGTTGCCCTTCCCATTGGCGGACGCGGTGACGGATTTCGCGCTGTTGGACACGTCGGCGGATGCGGACACGTGCGAGGTTCTGGTCGCAGCCGTCCGGCACGATGTGTTGGACCATTACCAGCAAACCGCCGAGGCGGCGGGTCTGAAGATCGAGCGCATCGGGTTGCGCCCCTATGCCAACATGGTGGCCGTCAACGAGGTGCTCGGCGAAACCCGGCACGAGCGCGTGCTGTTTGTGGACGTCGGCCCGGTCCTGACCGAGATCGACGTGCTCCGCGACGGGAAGCTGGCCTTCTCGCGGGCGGCATCGGTCATGGTGCCCCGGTTGTCATCCGGTGAGGCCGCGCCGCAGAGCCCGAAACACGAGACCACGCTCGATCTGGACCTGAACCTGGCCGGCCAATCGCCCGAGCCGGTGACGCCCGAACGACACGACGTTGTGCAGGCGTTGCTCAGAGAGGTCACGTTGACCATCGAAGCGTATCGCGCGGGCGATCCCGGTGCGAGCATGAGTCACGTCGTGATCAGCGGCGACACCGGCGTGGAAGAGGAGCTACTCGAAGCGGTCCGCCGGCGGTTCGATATCAGCGGTGAGCGTTACAACCCGACGGCGTGTTTCGGCTGGGACAGCGCCAGCGGTGCGGTGGCGGGTGGGTTTGCCGCCGTGTTGGGCTTGGCTTTGGGGCACGCCGGCGAGGGACGCCTGCACTTCGACTTCATGCACCCCAAGAAAACCGTGTCGCAGAGCACGCGCCAACTCAAGAAGGCGCCGATAGCGGCGGCCGTGTGCGTGCTCTTCATCTTGGCGGGCGTCGTCGCAAACCACAACATCGCAGGCCCGAAGCGAGCGGAGATCAAGGAGTTGAAAGAGAAGAGGGGCAAGCTCACCGATAAGGTAGCCGAGTACGACGAATTCAACCGGATGCTTGATGAGGTGCAGAAGTTCGAGCGCGAGCAGATCATCTGGGTCGATGAACTGGCGGACGTGATGTCCGTGTTGCCGGGGAACGATCAGATCATTCTCTCGAAGATCGACATGAGCCAGAAAGAGCGGCGTATCAGCTTGAAGGCCATCGACTGCAAGGACGACAAAGTCGCCAACGAAGCGCGAGACGGGCTGGATGCGTTCAAGTTGTCCAAGGACGGGAAACCACGATTCAACGCCGAGCTGGACAACCTGAAAGGCCAGAAGGGGGATTATGCCCAGAGAGCGTCGCTGACCATCAAACTGATCAATCGCGGCCAAGAGGATTGACGCCGACTGGAATCGTGTGAATCACCATGAACACACGTGAGAAGAAACTGCTGATCGCCGTTGGAGTCGCCATCGGCGTGGCCATTTGCGCAAAGACGGTCTACCCCAAGTGGGTGGCACCGATGTTCGACTACGACAAGGACATCGCTCGACTGAAGGATGAGTGCGACGATTTGGAGTTCGAGCTTTCCCGGATGGAGCATGCCCGAGAGACCTACCGGGAATACGTCTATCGAACCGGCGGCACCGATACGGACAAAGTCGGCGATCTGTTCAAACCCGAGTTGAATGGACTGCTGAAGCAATGCCGCCTGAACGATGTGAGCGTGGGCTCGAAGTCGGACCGCACGGTTGGCAAGGGAGATCTGATCGCTCTCAACTACAGCGTCACGGGCGAGGGACCGTTGGATAACGTGGTTCGGTTCCTCAAGTGCTTCTACGAGATGCCCTACATAATGCGGTTCAAGACCGTGACGCTGACTCCTGAGAAGAGCACCAAGAAGCGGCGCGGGCGCCGCGGCCGGCGCAGCCAGCGCCGCGACGTCGTCAAGGTGTCGGGGCACCTTGAGGTGCTGGTGCTGCCCGCGTTCTTTGGTGGCGTCAAGGACCCGCTGAACGAGCACCCCAGTCGGTTGGTCAAGTACCGCACCGAGGAATTCGCTTGGATTGCGGAGTTGGACCCCTTCAATCGTCCGGAGGAGGAACATCCGGTCGTGATGGACGAGCCGACCGGTGCCTGCTGCGTGAACCACGAATGCGTCGTGACCGAAGTGAAGGCGGAATGCGACGCCATGGACGGCGACTGGTTTGAGAACATGACCTGTCCCGCCTTCCAATGCCCCGAGGCATCGCCGGAACCCTCCGGCTGGACCGGTGATCCCGAGCGCGATCGCAAGAGGCTGCAGGGTTGCTATGCGGCCATCAACGCGGTGCAGGTGCACAATGGGGCGAGCAACCGGACTGCGTGGATCAGCGTGGGAGAGCCGTTTGACGGGGGGGACTTGATCATGGTGCATCCGTACGGCGTGCTCGTGCGTAGAAAAGACGGCAGCACCGAAAAGGAGTACGTGTATCCCCAAGGGGAAGTGTTGGCCGACGCGGTGGCGCTCGTCGAGGCGAGCAATGTACCGCAACTTCGAGCCGCCGCGTACCACTTCCTCGTCGAGGAGAAGGACCGCCCTCCGTCAGACGTGCCCGAACCCAGGGCGGCGCCGGCGGATGAGTACGCAGGGCCGCCCGAGGAGTTGTCCCATTCTTCGGAGAACGAAGGGAGGACGGAGGTGCCGGTCGCCTCCCGCCCGGTTGCGGAGCCCAAAGGGCCGTCCCCATCTACGGCAACGACCGAACTGGCCGGTCCGCCGGAGGAGTTGGCCGGCCCCATTCTGGAGGAGGAACCGCCCGCAAAGGACGTGCCGCCGTCGACCAAGCAAGACAGCGCGGGCAAACCTCGGGACGCCGGGAACAAGCCGCGCCCCGCCAAAGGGAAGAACCCCTGACGCCGCGAAGCGTCGTTCGTGTCCCGATGTGCCGGGATTCGATGTCGCGACCACACACAAGGAGACGACCCATGAGTCGCGTGCATAGTCCAATCCTCCATTTCGTTGTCCAGGCAAGGTCGGTCCGCCGGTTGATCGGTACGGCCGTTCTTTGCCTTGCGCTATTCACTGGCGCCCCCACGCGGGCGGCGAACGATGCGCCGCAGTCTCCCGCCGGAGAGGTGGAACGTTCTCTTCACGATGCGGACAGCGAAGGCAACGACGCGAGCATGGACCAAGCAAGAACGAAGCCCAAGCCGAGGTCCACATCGAAGAAAACGCATCCGCGGCGGAAGCCCACCCGCAAATCGACGAGTGGGGACAAATCGTCACGGCGCCCCACCGCGAAAGGCAAGGACGCCAAGGGCAAGGAGAAGAAGACTCCGGACATCGAGTCGCCGAAGACCGACGCCGTGGACCATCCCGTGGACGACGAAATCAACGCCGCCTACGAACAGATGCTCAAACCGGCGGAGGAACGCCGTTATTCGATCAGCATTGATGAGGGAACCTATGCCGATCTACTTGACGCCTTCTCGCGCATGTCCGGGCTGGCCATTCTGGGCGACCCGCCCAACGGCCCCGTAACCTACGCCAGCACCGAGGAGATGGACTACAAGACGGCGCTAAGCGAAATGCGCAAGATCCTCTTCAACCACCCGGAGAATTTCTACATCCAGCGCGAGGGAAATTCGTGGCAGGTGCTGCGGGCAACGGAAATCCCCCGCGTCATCTCCCCCGCCCAAATCTACACAAGCGTGCAGACTTTCCAGGACGCCGACCTGGATGAAATGGAATTCGTAATGGTGCTGTATACGCCGGAGAGGGGTCGGGTAGCTGACCTGGAACCCCTCCGCGATTTCATGCCCGACTACGTGCGCATCGCGCCCTATCGTGACAAGAACGCGGTGACCGTCTTGGCGCTGGCCCGGGATGTGCGCAAGTACCTCGATCTGGTCGGTATCTTCGAGGGGGCCAAGGACGACCCCCGGGAGTTGGAGGCAATCCTGATCCAGCACCTCTCGCCCTCCGATGCCATGATCATGCTCTACCAGTTTCTGCCGGCATTGGGGCGCCCATCCACCGCGGGCGCGTCGCGCAAGAGCAAGTCCAAAGCACGCCGTGACCAGGGAAGCCTGGCGGGCATCAAGGAGCATGGCGTCGATCTGATCCCCTACGACGAGATCGAAACACTCTTCGTCCGGGCCATGCCCGACAAGATCGCAGAGGTCAAGAAGTACCTGGCCATCATCGACGTGCCGCATGGGCCGGGTGACAATCCGATCATCATCTCCCTCGAGCACACCCGTGTCGGGCAGTTGATCGCCTTGCTGCGACCCTTATACGGCGGGTCGTCATCTCCATCGTCGTCATCCAAGAAGAAGCGGAAGCGCACAACATCCACGTCCGCCTCGGCAATCGTGACCCCATCGATCAAGATCCACACCAATCCGGCAAACAACACGCTCATCGTGATGGGTGACGAAGAAGAACTGACCAAGCTACGCATGTACGTGGGTCTGTTCGACATTCCCTCAGACAACACGACCGTGCGCATACCTGTCGAAAACACCGACGCCGGGGCGCTCATCCCTTCCATCGAGCAGATTGCCGGGGTCTTGAGGCCCGGCGGCGCGACCTCATTGGTGTTCCAGGTCGATCCCGCCGGGACCGGGTTGATCGTGAGCGGAAATCGGAAGGACATCGAGTTGGTCGAGGGTATCGTCGCCGATTTGGACAAACCACCGGCGGGGGGGGCGCCGACGCCGCACCTGTACGAGTGCCGACATGCGTCACCATCGAGCCTGATCGGGCTCCTGAACAGTCTGGACCGCGAGTCCGCCACCGTTATGTCGCCGTCCAAGAAGAAGGGCAAGCGCTCGTCCAAGAAGCGGGCATCGAGTGGCACTAAGTACCATGGAGATGACGCCACCGGCTCGCTGTACATAATCTGCAACGTCACCGAATGGGAGGAGCACTATCTGCCCCTGCTGGAGATGCTCGACCGAGCGACGGAACGGGAATTCAACATCGTTCCGGTCGAAAACGCCGACCCCGCCGTGATCATCAACGCCGTTACGCAAGTGTTGGCCCCGAACGAAAAAGGACGCGGCGCCAGACTGACCATGCTGCCTCATCCGAAGGGCATTCTGGTCTTTGGGGCTACCGAGAGCGACATGGCGGACATGCGCAAACTCGTGGCGGAGTTCGACCTCGACCCGCAAATCGAGCGGAAAACCTTCACGCTGCGCTACGCCGATCCGGCCGAGGTCAAGCGTATACTCGAATCGCTGGTCGTCCAGAGTGCCGGGGGTGGGCCCAGACCCAAATCCGGCAAAAAGGGCAAGCGAAAGGCCACAACCGCAACACAGGGGATACCCGTACGTATCATCGAGTCCGGCCGTAACGACCTGATTATCCAGGCTTCAAAGGAAGAGATGGCCGAGATCGCCGAACTCATCGCGGAACTGGATGTCGATCCTCTCAACATGATCGTGCGGGTGTACGAGTTTGCGCCGACTGTCGATGTGGGCGAGATTGCCAGAACGCTGTCGTCGTTCTATCCGGGCAGCACCTCCGTCCCCGTCGGCGCGTCCAAAGGCGGGGGCAAGAAGCCCAAGCGCGGCCTGCAGAAGACCCAGCCGGGCGACCTCCGCTTCATCCCGCACACGTCGGCCCACAAGATCCTCGTCTCCGCCCCCGCGGAGATGTTCGACGACATCGAAGAGAAGATCGAGATGCTCCGACCGGCGGATGTCCTCACCGGGCCGGCGGTCGAGTTCCTCGCGGTGCACGATCTTGATCCGGAGACCGTGGCGGATGTGCTGGAGCCGCTGTTGGAGGTCAAGTACCAGGAGTTGGTCGACCAGGGCGTGATCCTGCCGCGGGCGCCGGCCAAGGGCAAAGGTCCCGCGCCCGCGCCCGTCTCGGTAATGCCCGACCCACGCGGCGACCGCGTGATCGTGGTCGTTCCGCCGCCGATGATGGACCACGTCCGGGCGCTGATCGACAAGATCGATCGCCCGAATCGCGAGCGGGTGGTCAAGACGATCACCCTGGAGAAGGCCGACCCGGCCGAGATGGTGACTGCCATCGGCGCCATGCTGGCCAGCCGCCCGGCACCGGCGTCCCCCAGACCCAAGGGCAAGAAGGGCGGCAAGTCCTCGCCGCGCCGGTCGACGAGGGGTGGCGACGAAAACGTGACGATTGTCACGGCCCCGGGCGGTTCCGCCGTCGTGCTCACCGGCTACGAAAAGGATGTAGCCGAGGTCGAAGAGTGGATCGCGGAGTTGGACGAGGTCGCCAAGGGTGGGCGGATGATCAAGGTCTACAATCCGGAGAATCTCGACGTCGAGAAGTTCGCCGACATGATAATGAACCTGCTGGACTCCGGCGGCGGCAAGAAGCCGCCCAAGGCCAAGGGCGGCGACGGTCTCTTCGACTTCGATTTCGGCTTCAGCGGCGGGCCGCGGCGAGGAAAGGAAATCTACCTCGTGACCGACACGTGGGCGGGCACCATGGTGGTCAGCGCCACGCCGCCGAAAATCCGCGAGATCGACGACCTCTACGCCATGTACGAGGGCGGGCCCGATGGCGAGGAACCGGTCATCACGGCGAGCGAGCCGCAACCGTACGAGACCTACGCCCTGGTGCACCGGGACGATGCCTATGAAGCCGTCTACGATCTGGAGATGATCATTGACGCCCTCTGGCCCGACCCTGAGAACAAGCCCAAGATCGACTACATCCCGTTTACCAGCATCCTGACCATCCGGGGGCGTCCCGACGACTTTGACACGGTCAAAGACATGATCGTCGAATACGTGGACAAACCCAGCGACAAACCGGTCGACAAGGGATTCGAAGTCGTGCAGGTGAAGGGAATGACGGCCACCGACATGGCACGCATGCTTCAGTCGCGCGTCGGGACGGACAAGGTCCAAATCCTCGGGCTGACCACGGAAGACCAAGACTACTTAGACAAGGTCGAGCAGATCAAGCCTTGCGTGCTCCCGATCAGCGCCGTGCAGTGGATGTCCGTCGCGGTTGCGGACCTGGCCGACGAATCCGAGGAGGAGCCGAAGAAGGACGAGTTGAGTTCTCCTGAATTCGACGAGAAAACCAAGGCCAAAGAGGAGATGTTGCGAAGCCTCTCCGATCAGCCCGCGGATGCCGAGATTGAGCCGATCATCACCATCGCCCCGGACGACGAGCGCGGCGTCGTCATCATCAAGGGTTCCACCCAGGAGGTGGCGGATCTCAAGTACGTCATCGAGAAGATCCTCGAGGAGTTGGAAGACGTCCCCCAACCGCCGGACATTCGCGTCTTTCGGCTCAAGTACGTGGACGTCAGCACCGCGGTGACCATCCTCGAAGCCATGTTCAACGCCCCGCGCCAGCGGTTAACGGCGCAGCAACGCCGGGCGATGCAGCAGGCCCAGCGCCGCCAGCAGCAACAAGGAAAGGAACAGCCAGGCGCCGAAGAGGGGGACCGAAAGGGGCGGCGCCAGCGGGAACAAGAGCAACCGCAGCTACCGGTCCCGCAACCGACCACGGGGCAGATCCGTATCCATCCCGACTCGCGCACGCGAACGATCATCGTGCGGGCGGCGCCGGAGCAGTATCCGGCGATCCTCAAACTACTGGCCACCATCGACAAGAAAGGCACCGCCGCCGACTTCAGAATCTACGCCCTCACGCGACTCAACGCCGCCGAGGTGGAAGCGACGCTGAAAGAAATGCTCGGCGTGGGAAAGTCGAGCCGGGCCACGCGGCGCCAGCCGACTCGCCGCCCGGGACGGCGCACCACGCCGCAACAACAGGCCCAGCAGCAATTGGAGTTGGCCGGGCTCGAAGGCGAATCGATCAAGGGCCAAGTCACCATCTCCTCCAGCGCGGCGACAAACACCATCATGGCCATGGCCCCGGAGAAGACGCTGGACCTGATCGGCCAGCTCATCGAGGAATTGGAAGACCAGGAGACGCCTGAGCGGGTCACCGAGACCTATGCGCTCAAGCACGGCGAGGCCACCGAAGTCGTCGCTCAACTGAAAGAGCTCTTCGGCGGTGGCAAGGGCCGCCGAGCAGGCAAGTCCGGGGTGCAGGGTTTCGACCCACTGGACGTCAACAACCCGACGTTCATCGCCGACACCCGTACCAACAGCGTCATCGTACGGGCACTGGAACCGGATCTGCCCAAGATCACCCCGATGATCGAGCAGTTCGATCAGGAGTCGCAGGACACCAAGCCCAAGTACATCCAGTTGCAGTATGCCAAACCGAGCGAGATCGCCAAGAAGCTGCAAGAGGCCTTCGCCAGCCAGCAGCGCGGGCGCCGCGGCGGCGGCAAAAGCAAAGTGCAGATCACCGGCGACGACGGCAGCATGAAGCTGATCATCATCGCACCGGCCGACGTGTTCGCCGACATCCAGGACATGGTGGCGCACGTCGATGTTCAGCAAACCAACCTGGACTTCAGAGTCTACGCGCTCACCCACGCCCGCGCCCCGGAGGTGCTCAAACAGATGACCGATTTGGTCCGCGCCCTGATGCAGAGAGGCAAACAGGGTGGCGTCGATCTCGGCGTGTTCAGTGCGGTCGCCGACGAGAAGACCAATTCGCTGGTAGTCGCCGGCGAGCCGACCATCTTCCCCATCGTGGAGAGCCTGCTGGCCAAGATCGACATTGTCCCTCCGGAGCCGGTGGCTCCGGAGACGCGGATCTACCGTTTGGTGTCCGCCAACGCCCAGGAAGTGGCCAACACCATCAACCGGCTTCTCGGTCAGAAGCGCGGGCGCAGCGGGGAGGCGCCACGGGCCGAGGCCAACCCCACCACGAACACCGTGATCGTACGGGCGACCAAGAAAGAACAGAACGAGATCTGGGAACAGGTCATCAAACCGCTGGACGAGTTCGCCGAAGGCCAGGTCCAGGAGATCCACCAACTCCAGCATGCCCAGGCCTCGGAGGTCGCCAACATTGTCAACCAGATGGTGCGCGGACAGAGGCGCGGACAGCTTGCGGTAACCGTGGTGGCCAACGATCCGCTGAACCAACTGGTCATCACCGGCAACGGCAAGGACGTGGAGAAGGTGCTTCCGCTGATCGCGGAACTGGATCACGAGCCGTTGGAGACGTCCCAGCTGTTCGTCGAGGTGTACGAGGTCAAGTACGTCGATCCGAACTCACTGATCGGCACGATCAACAATGCGTTCCCGCGGGTTCGCGGGACGCGCCCCGAGGACTACGTCCGGGCGTCCTATGCCTGGGGCACCAGCAGTCTGGTGGTCTCCGCCTCGCAGGAGAACCATGCCAAGATCAAGGAACTGATCGAGAAGGTGGACGTGGAATCCGCCGTGCAGCGCACCACACACGTGGTCAAGCTCACCGCGGCCAACGCCGAAGACCTGGCCCGCCAGTTGACCCAGGTCTTCCAGCGCACGCGCCGGCGCCGGCGCGACGATGTAGGCATGAGCATCACCGCGAATCCGGCCAGCAACTCGTTGGTGGTCTACGCCAACGAAACCGAGCTCGCCGAGGTACAGGAGCTGGTCGGGATTCTCGACGTCAGGCCCGAGGAGCAGCGCGAGATTCGCTCCTTCAAGCTGAATTATGCCGAGTGTTGGGAGCTCTACGAGGCAACTAGGCAATTCTTCAGTGGTGGCCGGGGACGGAGGGTCAGCCCGCGCGATCAGGTGGACGTGTACCCCAACAGCGCCTCCAACACTCTCGTCGTTACCGCGTCCGCCGAAAACATGGAACGTATCGCGGAGTTCATCGCCGAGGTGGACAAACCTGGAGCGGGCGATCGCACCGTCACCGTCGTGGAGGTCGAGAACGCCGACGCGGCTTCGGTGACCCGGGCGCTCAGCGACATGTTCGTCCGCGGGCGTACCACGCGGCGAGGCCAGCAGACCATCTCCATCACCAATCCGCAGGGCAGCAGCACCCTGCTGATCCGGGCCAATGAGAAGGAACTGACCGAGATTCAGGCGGTCCTCGACCAGATTGAAGCGACCGGCGTTGCCGCCGGCGGCGGGTTGAAGATCATCCAGCTCAAGTACACCGATCCGGAGGAGACCCGCATCATCCTGGAGGAGTACCTGCGTAAGCCGGGCACGCGGGGCGGCGGGCGCGGCGGGACTTCTCAACTGGTGGGCGACGTGCGCCTCAGCGTCTCGACCCAGAACAACGCCCTGATTCTCTCCGGAGACGCCGAGCAGCTCGAGGAAATCGCCACCGTCGTCGCCCAGATCGACGTGGAGACCGAAGACGGGTGCAACGTTCCGCGAATCGTCAAGCTCGAGCATGCCCAGGCCTCCACCGTCCAGCTTCAGTTGGAAGGCGTTTTCGGCGGCGGGCAGCGTGGCGGGCGTCGAGGTCGATCGGGAGCGGGCACCATGCCCCCGGTCATCGTGGCCGACGACCCCAACAATGCGCTGATCGTCCGTGCCTGTCCGGCCGACTTCAGCGCAATCGAGAGATTGATCTCCCAGTTGGACAGCGCGGACGCCGGTGCCAAGCCGATCAAGCTTATCCCGCTGCAATACACCGACGCGGAGGAGATGCGGACCATACTGGAGGAATACCTGCGCAAACCGGGCGCCTCGGGTGGGGGCGGACGCCGCGGCAGACGTTCCGGCGGCGCCGGTGATCTTATCGGCGACGTGCGCATCAGCGTCTCTGCCCAGAGCAACACGCTGATCGTCTCCGGCAATGCCGAACAACTCGAGGAGATCGGCGAAATCGTCGCCCAGATCGACGTCGAGTCCGAGGGTGGCTGCGTGCAGATCCTCCGGCTCCAGCACGCCATGGCCTCGGAGATTCAGCCGCAGTTGATCGAGTTGTTCGAGCAGCGTCGCGGCGGGCGAAGCGGACGCGGGTCGTCCGGTGCCATGCCCCCGGTGATTGTGGCCAACGATGCGACCAACTCGCTGATGGTGCGGGCCAACGCGGCGGACTTCAACGCGATCGAACGACTGGTAGCGCAACTGGACGACGAGGAATTCAGCCCCGAGGACATCCGCATCGTGCAGGTGGCTCCGGGCATCAACGTGCAAGACATGGCCATCATGCTGGAAGAGAGCTTCAACGCCTCCGCACCGCGTGGAGGTGGACGCCGCGGTGGTACACAGCGGGCTCAACTGATCATCACCCCGGACACGCGGACCAACAGCGTGATGCTGGCCGGCGCTCCGGGTCTGTTCGACAAAGTCGAGGCGACCATCCGCAAGTACGAGGAGATGTCTCCCAAGGGTGGTCAGGTTACGCGAATTATCCGCACAAAAAATATCGACGTGAACGAGGTCGAGGGTGTCCTTCAGGACATAACTGAGGATAATAGTAGTAAGCGAGGCAGGAGTTCCGGTCGCCGCAGTCGCCCGCGCGGGGGCGGCCGCCGCGGACGATGACCGGTGCCGGCGCCGCATACTGTTCTGTCATGTGGGACCGGCTTGGCGTACGGTCAGGCAGTGACCGGCGGATAAGCCTGTCCCGCGAAACCGGGAGGATCCGGTGATGAACGCGATCTGGTTGCTACTGACGGCGTGGTCGTTGCTCGTTCCCGCGGTTGTGCGGGAAGAACCGGCGGACGGAGGCGCGTCCTCCGATCAGGAAGTGCTCAACGCGCTGATGGACGGTGCGCTGGTTCGCGCCGACGAGCCCGCGCAGGCAATCGAGGCGGATGTCGCCGACGAACCCGACGACCAGGAGAATGCCGCGCCCACCGAACACGCCGACGACTCCGAGGACGCCGATAGCGATGCGGCGGCGAAGCGCCCCGACCGGGCTCCCAAGTCCATAAGCGGGGTTAACCTTTCCGGGGCTGACGTGGACGTCCAGACTGTGGGCTCGGACACCATCATCATTACCGGCAACGAACATGACGTGGCCATGCTCGAGGCCATCATTCAACTGCTCGATGAGGAAGGCCCGCAGAAGAAGCTGCAGGTCGTAACGCTGGAAAAAGCCGGGGCCAAGCGTGTGGCGGAGAAAATCGAGGCGATTTACTCCAAGTTCAAGGAGCGCGAGGAGGATCGGGTTTCGGCGGTGGCGGTGGCCCCAACGGTCGTGATCCTCGCCGCGCCCGTCCATCTCATGGACGAGGCGGTGAATATTGTCCACACCATCGATATCCACAGTGCCCTGCCCGACACGGCCGCGATAACGTTCCAGATCAAGCATCGCAGAGCGTCCGAAGCCGCCGAACAGTTGAAGAACGTGCTAGACACCTTACGAAAGAACCAGGGCGAAGACGCGGGGCCGGAACTCGAGATCATCCCCATCGACGCGAACAACACCATTCTGATCGCGGCGCCCGAGAGCGAACGCGCCAAGATTCAGAGGCTGCTCGACAGCATCGACGTGGAACCGGCCGAGGGCTGGGGTGACATCTTGCTGGCCGTCTTCCCATTGTACAACACCAAGCCCGACGAGTTGGCCGACACCATCAACGAGTTGATCGAAGTGCAGGCGCAAGCGGGGCAGGCCAAGCCCGGCGAGGAGCCCATCCGACGCCTGCGCATGGTCGTGCGCACGCCCGACGGCGAGCCCTACGAGGTCGCCCCGCTGGACCTGGAGAAGCCCCTGCGCATCCTGCCCGACGAGGGAACCGGGTCGCTCATCGTCGCCACGGTGGAATCGAACATCGAACCCATGGACGAGATCATCAACATCCTCGACGGCGTACCCGGCTCGGAGGAAGTGGGGATCAAGGTCTTTCATCTGCGCTACGCCGACGCCGAGACCCTCTCGGAGATGCTCGACGACATGTTCCAGGGCGGCAAAGACCTGCCCAAACCGGCCCCGGGAAGCGAGTCGAGCCACGCCGTGCCCGAGGGGGCGGTGGGTGAGGCCCTGGTCTACAACATCGCCGTCACCACCGACCTGCGCACCAACACGCTGATGATCGCGGGCAAGGCGGCCCAGATCGCCCTGGTCACAACCCTGGTTGGGCAACTGGACGTGCCCTCGGCGGCGACCAGGTTCCCCCTGCGGTTGATCACGCTCGAGAACACCGACGCCACCCACATGGGCACGATCATCGAGCAGCTCTTCGAGAAACGCCTGGAGTCACTGGAGCAGAGCGACGCGGGCAAGACCGTGGTCGAGCGCGAGAGGGTGTTTCTCTCGGTGGACATCCGCAGCAACTCGCTGATCGTAGCCGCGTCGGAGGAGAACTACGCCGAGATCATCGAGATCACCGAAAAGCTCGATTCCACCGGTGACCGCCTGGTGGACAATATCCGCATCATCAACTGCGAGAACACCTCCGCCGCCGACATGGCCGGCAAAATCGGCGAGTTGTGGCAGCGCAAGGCCGACCTGCGCAGCGAGGGCGAACTGCCCACTGACCAGCCGGTGATCGTGGCCGACACGCGCAGCAACGCCATGGTCGTCGCCTCGTCGCCCGAGGATTACACCGAAATCAAGCGGCTCGTCGATCGGTTGGAGAGTCAGCCGCTGGCACCCATCGCCCAGATCCGGCTCATCAAACTCGAGAACAACGACGCTTCGCAAATCGGCGACATGCTCAAGGGCCTGTTCGAGGAGCGCATGCAGCAACGTCTGGCCAGCGGGCAGGAGGAGAACCCCGCCGACCGCGTCGCGTTCGCCAACGATCCGGCCACCAACATGATTCTCGTCGCCTCATCGAAGGAGAACTACGACGAGATGATGCGGATCATCGAGGTGATCGATTCCGAGCCTGACGTGGAGGGCGTGGTCAAGTTCTACGTCTGCCACAACGCCGAAGCGACCAATGTGGCCGAGAAGATCGACGAGCTGTTCCAGGCGGGCATCTACAATCCGACCGTCGGGCTGGACAGCAGCCTGATTGAAGAACGGCAAAAAGTAACCGTCATCGCCGACCCACGCTCCAACGCGGTGATCGCCAGCGCCGGCAAGCCGAACCTCGCCATCGTCGAGCGACTGATCGAACTCATGGACACCGAGGACGCGCCGCTGCTCAAGGACGACACCAGGGTCTTCGCCCTGGGGACCGCCGACGCCCTCCAATTGGCTCAGATGCTCGAGGACCTCTTCGACGGCATCAAGAGCGACCATCCGGAACCCGACCTGGTGCGCAAGCCGACGATCATCGCCCACGAGCGGAGCAATAGCCTGTTCGTGACCGGCTCGCGCGACAGCCTGAAGCGCTGCGAAGACGTGATCACGCGGATCGAGGAGCAGGGCGTACAGCGGACCGCGGTGTTCCAGATTTACCGGCTCGAGCACGCCGCCGCCGCTCCCCTGGCCGAGAAAATGCAGGAAACCTTCGATCAACGCGAGCAGGGCGGCAGTGATGGTGACCGCACGCCGATCTACATCCTGCCCGACGAAGGCACCAATAGTCTGATCTGCAGCGCCTCACGCGACGACCAGGAAGTAATCCAGAACCTGCTCGAGTTACTCGACATCCCCTCCGACATCGCCAGGCAGTTCGAGATTTTCCCGCTGAAAGTCGCCAAGGCCGAGCCGGTGGCCGAACGCCTCGACACCCTGTTCCAGAGTCAGGCTGCCGGAGCCGGGGGCAGCACTCGCGCCGACGCCATCGCGGTGGAGCCGGACCCGCGCACCAATTCGCTGATCGTTTGGGCCGCACCTTCGCAGATGGAAAACGTCGGCGTCATCATCAACAAGATGGACACCCAGGAGCCGCTCAAGGAAATGCAGATGCGGGTCATCCGTCTCAAGCACGCCATCGCCGAGGACTTCTCGGAGAAATTTACCGAAACCCTGTTCGGCGGCGAGAGTCAATCCGCCGGCAGCGACGACCAGGAATCGGTCATCCTTTCGTTCATCGAAAAACAGGACGATGGCACCGAGGTGACCCGAAAGCTGCTGCGGCAGGACATCACCATCACCGGCGACCCGCGGACCAACGCGCTGATGGTCTTGGCCCCCGCCGAGAGCATCGAAATGCTCGAGCAGCTCATCTGTGAGATCGACAAGATGCCGCCGCAGTTGGCCGAAATCCGCCTGTTCCCGCTGGTCAACGCCGACGCCGAGGAGATGGTCGAAAGGCTGGAAGCGCTCTTCGAGCCGGATCAGGGCAGTGCGGGCGAGATGGAGCAGCAGTTGATCTTCGGCGATGGCGGCGTCGCTTCCGTGACCGCCAGCGCGGACGGGAGTTCGGTCCAGGCGATTCGCTTCACCGCGGACCGCCGCACCAACACGGTTATCGCCGCCGGCGGCGAGGCGGACCTGAACATGGCCGAAAAGCTCATCCGCCTGATCGACGCCCAGACGGCCGACGACCGCATCACCGAGGTTTACCAGGTGAGGTATTCGACCTCGGAGGACCTCACCGCCGCCATGAAGGAGTTCGTCGAGGAAGAGAACGACCGTCTCAGCGAGTTGGACGACGAATCCGCCATCCTCCGCCAGGCGGAGAAACACGTCACCCTCATCGGCGACGAAGCCACCAACAGCGTACTGGTGGGCGCAAGCCCGCGGTACTACTCCGGCGTGATGGAGATGATTCGGCAGATCGATCGACCGCCGCCGCAGGTGATGATCCAGGTGCTCATCGCCGAGGTGTCGCTCGACGACAACGTCGAGTTCGGCATGGAGTTCGCCATGCAGGACCTGGCCTTCACCGAGAGCGCCCATATAGGCCCCAACGGTGTGGTCAAGGGCAACGACTTCGACTTCGTCGGCGGCGTCGATGTTGGCGCGGGCGGGGCTGCGGGCTCCTTCGGAGGCTTCAGCTTCTCCATCACCGGCGAGGATTTCAACTTCCTGCTCCGCGCCTTGCAGTCCGACGGCGTGCTCCAGATCCTCCAGCGCCCGACCATCCTGGTGGAGAACAACGAAGAGGCCAACATCACCATCGGCGACCGCGTACCGTTCGTCCGCAGCAGCTCCGTATCGGACAGCGGGCAGACCACCTCATCGGTGGAATACGAAGACGTGGGCATCATTCTCGACGTGATTCCGCACATCAACCCCGACGGCTACGTGAACCTGGAGGTCAAGCCCGAGATATCCTCGCTCAATCCGGCCGGCTCGGGTGTGCAAATCTCCGAAGGCCTGACCGCCCCAACTTTCTCGGAACGCTCGGCCGAGACCGTCGTCACCGTCAAGGACGGCGAGACAGTCGTGATCGGCGGCCTGATCACCACCCGTGAAGACGAGCGCGAGGTCAAGGTGCCCATCCTGGGGGACATCCCGGGACTGGGGTTGCTCTTCCGCTCGACGACCAGCCAGCGCAAGCGAAACGAACTACTCATCGTGCTGACCGTGGACGTCATTCGCGACGAGTACGACGCTTATCAAATGTCGGTTGAGCAGCGCGATAAATCCGGGCTGATGACCCCGAAGATCCTCCACTCCCCGCTCATGGAGGGCTTGCGGATTCTGCCTGAGGACCAGGCCTTCGGCTCGCCCGACGAGGAAGGTGTGCAGCCGGGTCCGCGACGCCGCCACGAAGTGCCCGAGGACCGCGAGCTTTACGGTCCGACGCCGGACGTGTACGGTCCGGAGCGGCCGCAGCGTATCAAAGTGCAGGAGAGTAAGACGACGCAGGGCGAGATTGCTCGGGTCTACGGTCCCACTCCGCCGGCCAGACTTGTCGCGGCAACACCGTAGTGCCGTCCCCAACCCGCGAGTGTGCAAGGAAGCGGAAAACCGAGCCGCGATCGTAAGGGAGCGGAAAGCCATCTAACTAACAGTACGGCGCAAGGTCGCCCGTGGTGTCTGGGAGAACATGTGGGACCGGCTTTCCAGCCGGTCAGGAGGCCCTTTATCGAAGAGACCGACTGGAAAGTCGGTCCCACAAGCGGATCTGGCTGACCTTTCGCTGTACTGCTAACACGGCTCCTAATCCAGGAGATCGATGACGTTGAGACCCGGTATCAAAGCACTTCCTGCAATCGGGGTAATGCTGGGCGGACTGTGCGGATGCGCCACTCCGTCAAAGCAAGACGCTTCGGCGATAGTCCGTAGCGAGGTCGTCAAGATATTTCCCTTGTGGAAGCCGAACCCGTTCCTGAGCTTTGATCCCGAGGGCGACCCGAACGTCGAGGGCTTCAAGTTCACGATCGTGCTGGCGTCGCGTAAGACGGGCAAGGGCATTGCGGAGGACGGCGTCGTCCGAACCAAACTGTATCGGATCGACAGCACGTCGTCGAAAAAGCGCGTCAGAAGCCTCGTGCGGGAGTGGTCCGTGAGTACAGCCGGATTGCCGACGTTCAAGAGCGGGGCGCTCGGACTGGGGTACAAGTTGCAGTTCCAGTGGGCCAAAGAAGAGCAGGACGGCATACTCGGGCACGAAGTGGATGTTGTCGTGTCCTTCGAAGGATGCGATGGTCGCATGGTCCTGAGCCAACCCAAGCGGCTTCGTGTTCCACCGGCCAGAGACTGATGAAAGACAAGTCACCCAGTCTGTCAGCCCGTCCAGCGAGCTTGTTGTTGATCGCCGGTGTCGTTGTCGTACTTGGCGGCTTGGGTTGGACCGGATGTCGCCGTGACGCCCCTCCTCCGTCGAAGGCCTCCGCCAATGACAGCCAGGCGCCCGCGTCCTACGTGAACCCCGAACACATGAGCCCGCTCGATGTTGTCAGGCGGGTCCAACAACTCCGGCGGCGGCACCAAATGGCCTCCATCAAGCAATACATCAATCCCGAGCAGCGAGATGCCGTCTTCGAGTACATTCTCTCAGTGGACGAACTCACCTCAGCGGGCGAGTCACTCAAAGCACGAATCAACCGTATTGTCGGGCCGGGCAGTGCCGACGCCTTTGATCGCACGGCGGTGGCCAACGCGCTGGGGCCTTTCTCTCGCGACGTCGAGTGCGTGAACGAAGTGATCCAGGGCGAGTCCGCCGTGGTGAGAATACGCGTCGGAGGGCGACTACCGCTCGAAGATGTCCGTCTGCTTCGCCAAGACGGTTGTTGGATGATTCGGACCGACCCGCCCATCGTGGAGATGCCCGCCGAATTGCGCAAGCTCGCCAAGGTGCTCAGGGATGTCGCCGCCGAGGCTGAACGCGAGCAACTGACCGCCGAGCAGATCGAAAAGGAACTCACCCTGCTGCAACGCCCCATCCTCAGACGAATCGAGCAACTGACGCAGGCCTCACGACCCAACGAGCCCCCCACCGGCCGATGAGGCTCAACTCCATTTGGGTGCTTCTCGGACGCACCGATCTTTCTGATACCAGTTCCAGGATGAGTGTGCCGATTCACGAGCCGCGGACTTCAGTCCGCGCGGTCCACAACACGACCGAGACGCCGAATCGGTCTTGATCCGATCGGCATGGACAAACTGGAACCGGTCTCAAACCGGCCTTGGCGCCTACTCAATGGGGGGGCGTCGCGCGGGCTGAAGCCCGCGGCTCTTTATTCTGAGAACGCTCTAGCGAACGGTACTGGATTGACCTGACGCTACGAGAGGTATACACTGTGAAGATAGGGAAGGTGCGAAAGCGAGGGGCTCTACTTTCGGGTTTTTGGTGAGTTATCTGCCAACGGTGGTTGGCCTGGGTGTTTGGCTGATGGATCAAGCCATATCAACAGTAGTACTCTGCGTCGGCAGGTCACAAGAGCCGCGTCAACAGCTTTGGGAGACGCGACTCGAACAGGCCGGTCTCACGGTCGAACGTGTCAGCAATGTCTACCTGGCGCTGGCACGCGTAGGCCGCGGTTTCGTCGATCCGACAGCGATTCTTGTGTGGGTTGATTTCCTCGACCCGTCCGAGTTCGAGTTCTTCGAGTTGGTCCCACGTTATCACCACCGTGCTGCGGTTTATGCCTGCGGCTGTTCCGAAGCGGCGGACAAGCAGAAAGCGGCGTTGCGGGCAGGTGCCCGCGAAGTGCTGACCGCTGAGCGGTTCGAAACGCTGCTCGAGGATCTCAGGGAACTACCGGAGGAGCTTGCAGGCGGTTCGGCAGGCGAGAACTCTAATGAAGGCCCGTCCACCACTTGCGCGGCACCAATGCCGGAAGCGGCCCCTCAGCCGATCCCTGAACCGTCGCCAGAGGCCGTGGACGAACTGGCGGCCGAGGAGGTGACCGAAGAGACCGACACGTCTCGATCGGCACGCATTCGCGTGCCCTGGCGGAAGTCCGCCGATGGGCCGACACGGACCCCGCCGCGTCGGGAAGGACGTTTCTCGTCGCAGCAACCCGAGAATGAGTCCGCTGCGGGCGCGGTGGAGAACGCCGACCCCGGTGCCGAAGACGGAGCGGAGGTATTCGACGGGCCGTTGCTCTCGCCGGAGGAGTTGGATCTGCTGATGGGCGACGATGTTCGCACGCGCTCCGCTCAGCAGGATGAAGCCGAAGAGGAAGCGGATTGACTCGGTCGCAAGCCCATTTGTCTTCGAGGATGGCTGTCGCCGGTCCTCCCACCGTCGAGCGTGTGCTTGTCATCGGGGGGGACGAGGGGCTGGCTGTGCAGATCCGTGAGCGCTATCCGGAGTGGGAGGTAGCGGTCGCGAGTAGCGCATTGGCCGGCATTAGCGACTTGTGCCGGCGTCCGTGCCGCGCGGTGCTGGCGTACGTGGACGGCGGTTCGCATCACCTTGAACAGAGGATCGCCGGGCTACGCGTAGCCGCCGGAGAGCATACACCCGTGATCCTGTGCTGCCCGCCGGAGGCGGAGCCGCAGGCCCGCGTCGCTCTGTCGTCAGGCGCGAACGATTACCTGGTGTGCCCACTCGACGGCGCCGAGCTTGACGACACGCTTGGCTATGCTCGTGTGGACCGATTGGCGGCGGTGCAATTGCCGTCGGAAGCCTCGGCGAGCATGGAAGAGATGGTCCGATTGGGCGATTTGTTGAGCGACATGTCCGAAGACGGACGCACGTTCTTGAGCCGGGTTGCCGAGACGGTTCAGGCAGCGATGGGTGGTGCTCCGGTCCGCGTTGTCGTCGAGGGGACGGTGGTCGAAGCAGGCCAGGTCGGTAGCGAGCCCGTTCTCGTGGAGCCGATCCAAGCCGAGGGCACGTTGCTGGGCCAGGTTTCGCTGGGGGTGCGACCCGGGCGCCCGTACCGTCGTGCGGATTCCGACAAGCTTCGCCACTACACGATGTTGGTCAGCCGGTTGTTGCAGGCGGCCGGCGCGCAGCGCCGCTGGCGCGAGTTGGCTTTGACCGACGATTTAAGTGGCCTGCCCAATCGGCGGTCCTTGATGGGGTTCCTCTCCGACGTCCTCGTCCGTGCGGAGCGTGAGCGCTTCTGCGTGACCGTCCTTCTGTTCGACATCGACGATTTCAAGCGCTACAACGACACGTGCGGGCACAACGCCGGCGACGAGATCATTCGCGTCGTCGGCACGCTGATTCGGGCACATTGCCGCGAGCATGACGTCGTAGCCAGGTATGGCGGTGATGAGTTCGCCGTGGCGTTCTGGGACGCCGAGCAGCCGCGGGTCTCCGGCAGCAAACACCCCGACGATGCCATGGTCCTGCTCAGGCGTTTCACCGAGGCCCTCAGCGCGCACAAGTTCGAGTCCTTGAAGCACTGCGGGTTCTACCAACTCACCGTGAGCGGCGGCTTGGCCAGCTTCCCTTGGGACGGTCAAACCGCCGTGGAGTTGCTCAGCCGTGCCGACGAAGCCCTGCTCCAGGCCAAGCGTGCGGGCAAGAACCGCATCTTCCGCATCGGCCAAGAACCACCCTCCTGAGTCCCGCGTTTTGAACAATCCGGTTGTGTTTCGCCCGCGAACGACCGATAACGCTGGTACTCGATCCTCGGCTCTGGTGAGTTACGGTGTTGCAGCGGCGTATTTGCATTCTGACCGACGGCTACCTGGACCTCTTTTCCGCCAAGACGGCTGTGGGTCTCCTGCGCTATTGCCCGGACGAAGTCGTCGCGGTGCTGGATCAGGCGCATGCCGGTGAGAAGTTGGAGACTCTGGTCGGCGTCGGTGCCGGCGTCCCCATCGTCAACAGTGTCGCGTCCGCCCTGTGCTATCGTCCCGATCATCTCGTGCTGGGGGCCGTCTTTCCCGGTGGGCGTCTGCCCGAGGCGTGGCGCACGTTCATCGTCGAGGCGCTGGCCGCCGGCATGGACGTGGTCAGCGGCCTGCACACGCGGCTAGGCGACGACTGTGAACTCGCCAGGCAGGCGGCCGAAGGGGGACGGAGGCTCTGGGATGTGCGGGCCGGCGAAGCGGCAACGACTGTCGGTACGGGCAAGGCCCGCCAGACCCGCGCCAAGCGCATTCTCACCGTGGGTACCGACTGCAACCTGGGCAAGCGGCTGACCGCCATCGAGCTGGCGGGGGAACTGGCCCGCCGTGGGCTGCGCGTCGCGTTCGTGCCCACCGGGCAAACCGGGGTCATGATCAAGGGCTCCGGCGTGGTCATCGACGCGGTTGTCGCCGATTTCGTTTCGGGGACGGCTGAAGAGGCCGTTCTGGAGCACGGCGACGAGGACTACGTGGTGGTCGAAGGTCAGGGAGCCCTGTTGCACCCGAGCTACTCGGCGGTCGCGCTGGGTCTGCTGCACGGTGTGCTGCCCGATGCACTGATCCTCTGCCATGCGCCGACGCGCCGGCACATGCGGAACACGGACATCGCCATGCCCTCGTTGGACGAGAACGTTCGGCTGCACGAGGCGTTGCTTCGCCCGATTCACCCTGCCCGAGTGGTCGGGATCGCCCTGAACGGGTACGGCATGGGCGAGAGAGAACTGCACGAGGTGCTGAGCCAGGCACGGGTGCGGACCGGCCTGACAGTCGCCGATCCCGTGCGGACCGGTGTTGCGGATCTGGCGGACGCCGTGATTGCGGGGTGAACACCCTGGCGCGACGCGGTCGAGCTTACAATTCACAGCTTCAGCTTCGGAATAAAAATCGTCCACGGTGGAGTCGGCGCTATTGAAACCGCTCGCCGGAGCCCCTAGAATCCGCCCTCCACTCGGTACCGACCGCGGGCGCGAGCGGGCGGGTTCGTTGCGGAATGTTTCTTCGTGCGTCTGTGTCGGGTGTGTTGCAGGCATCGAAGGTACTTAAGCTAGGGTATACGCCGTGTCCGCATATTTTCGCAATGTTTACTCGACGATCCGCACCATCCTGATCGGGATGCGGGTCACCATGAGATACTGCTGGGCCAAAACGATCTGCGTGCAGTACCCCGATATGGCCCCGACGCTCCAGCCGCGCTTCCGGGGTTTCCACTGGTACGAGATCGAGAAGTGCATCGCCTGTGATCAGTGCGCCAAGGCCTGCCCGGTGGATTGTATCTACATCGAGAAGACGGCTGCCCGTAAGCTCGACAAGGTGACGGGTGTGGCCGTCGGCGGAGCGATGGTCCGCTACGCCATCGACTACTCCAAGTGCATGCTTTGCGGCCTATGCACTGCCCCGTGTCCCACCGCGTGCATCCACATGGGCAACGTGCACGATATGTCGGGGTACGACCGCGAGAGCATGATCTTGGAGTTCACCGAGTTGGCCGAGCAGGGTCTGCAGACCTCGCAGCCGCGTTGGATGCACGGCGTGAACCGGCAGATTCAACTGGGGGCTTGCCGGGAACAGGTTCCCGAATGGGCGGCGCGGACCAAGCGGCATTGGGAAGATGCGGGTCGTCCCGTGCGGGAGGAAATGCTCAAGGCCCTGACCGAGCAGAAGCCGTCGCCCAAGCCCAAGAAGCCTGACGAGACGGGGAGCGAAGGTCCCTCGAAGTAACGCAATTGGGATGGAATTATGCTGTTAGCCAATTCCCTCATCGCAGCCGGGACCCTTGACGCGGCCGTCCCGCGCAACGCCACGAGCGTTCAGCTGATCACTGGGATACTAATCATGGGTGCCTTGGGCTTCGGGCTCTGTTTCGGGGCTCTGGTGCTCGGGCGTTTCGTTCGCCCGCAGAAGCGGAACTCCGAGAAGGGCGCCATCTACGAGTGCGGGGAGCCGACCATCGGCAGCGGCTGGGTCCAGTTTGATCTGCGCTTTTACGTTGTGGCGTTGGTCTTCATCGTGTTTGACGTTGAGATCGCCTTGTTCTGGCCGTGGGCCGTGGTGTACGGGGGCGGAGGCGGAACGGACCCGGCGGAGCTGGCGTCGGTCAAGGCGGTGGCCTTGTGCGACATGTTGTTCTTCTTCGGCGTTATCGTCGTGGGGTTCCTTTACCTTTGGCGCTACGGCTATCTGGACTGGGTGCGATCGACGGTCTCGCAGTCGCGCAGCGGCAGTGCGGTCTCGCTCGCCCGCACCGGTGGGGGCACCAAGGAATAACCAGATGAGTTGGCTGGAAAACAAGTTTGAAGAAGGCCTGATTATGACCACGGTCGATTGGGCCTTGAACTGGGCGCGTCAGGGCAGCATCTGGCCGGTGACGTTCGGAATCGCCTGCTGCGCCATCGAGATGATGGCCACCGGCGCGTCCCGCTTCGATCTGGACCGCTTCGGGGCGGGCGCCTTTCGCCCATCGCCTCGCCAGGCGGATCTGATGATCGTCGCGGGGACGGTCACGTACAAGATGGCCAGCCGCGTGAAGCGTCTGTTCAATCAGATGCCCGAGCCCAAGTTCGTGATGGCGATGGGCGCCTGCACGATCGGCGGCGGGCCGTATTTCAAGTATGGCTACCACGTGGTCAAGGGCGTGGATCTGGTCGTGCCGGTGGACGTTTACGTTCCCGGTTGCCCGCCCCGCCCGGAATCGTTGATCGAGGGGCTGATGCGTGTCCAGGACCTCCTCGCCCATCAGACGCGAACCAAGGAGAAGGGCAACGGCAAACGTCTGCCGGTAATCGCCTAGGTCCGACCGGGATGAGGGCTGACCCACTATGACACCGGAAGAGATATCCGAGTTGCTGCGGCGGGAGTTCGGTGACGCGATCGAGGACACCGTGCTGGAAGGGTCTCACCCGTATGTGGTGGTGGCCGCCGGAAAATGGTTCGAGGTCGCCCGGTTCCTTCGCGACGATCCCGGGCTGAAGTTCAACCTGCTGAACAGTATCTCGTCGATCGACCTGCTCGCCGAGAAGAAGCTGGCCTGCATATACGACATGTGCAGCCTCGTCGCTCGAGACGTGACGCAGTTGGTCGGGTGGACGCACTCGTTCACCGTGCGCGTGGTCGTGGATCGCGACGATCCGAAGATTCCCTCGGTGGCGTCGCTGTGGGCGACGGCCGATTGGCACGAGCGCGAGGCCTATGACCTGATGGGCATCGTGTTCGAGAACCACCCCGACCTGCGGCGGATTCTCTGCCCCGAGGACTGGGTGGGGCATCCGTTGCGGAAGGACTACAAGTACCCGGTCGAGTACCACGGAATCCCGGCGACGACCGAACACGGACTCAACAGCCCGAGACATTGAGGCGGTTGTTAGTTGGCGAAGCTTTCAAAAAAACCTCTGGTCGATCGATCGATCTTGGAAACGTTGGGGGAAACCCGTCTTAAGGAGGCTGAAGTTCTTCGGGATGCCGGGCACTATTGTGGTGCGATCTATCTTGGCGGGTACGCCGTGGAATGCTACCTTAAGGTCGCCATTTGCAAAGCTATGGATTGGGACGAACTTCGCGAAACGTTCATGAGCCACGATCTGAAGACGCTTCTCGTACACAGTGGGTTAGAGCGGAAAATTCGCGATGTTCCCGGAGTGCAGAGAAGCTTTAAGCAAATCTCGGAAGTGTGGGTGATGGAGACCAGAAAAGCAATTCGGTATCAGGATACCGCGACGTTCAAGTTCGAGGACGCGCGCAAGTTTCTCAACGGGGTGGCTGACGAGAAGGTTGGAGTCGTACCGTGGGTAAAAAGTCAGATATGATTGAAGCTGCCCGGGCGATCTCCACGGCGCTCCGCGATTATGTGGATGAGGAGGATCGGGAGAGGATTCAGGTGTTCGAATCGTCTTATGGATACCTCCGCGCAATTGTCGGAAGCAAGAAGTTTAGAGGGATGGGGGTCATGCGACGGCAGGACGAGATATGGGATTACCTTGACAAGAATGTCACGCAGGCCCACCTTGGGCATTGCTTTGGCGTTCATCCTCTGGATCCCGATGAATATGATGAGGAATGCTTCCCCCAGTCCTCTTCTTCCTCCCTCCATCTCCATATTCGTGGAGAGGAATTGACGGGAGACGTCGATGAGTGAGGTCGCTTTTCAGTCGGCATCCGATGTCTTGATCGACAGCGATCGCCAGGAGCAGGCCGACCTGTTCACCGAGGAGCTGTTGATCAACATGGGTCCGCAGCACCCGGCGACGCACGGGGTGTTGCGCATCCTGCTGCACACCGACGGCGAGATGGTCTTGGGGGCGTATCCGCAGATCGGATACCTCCACCGCTGCGCCGAAAAGATCGGCGAGAACCTTCAGCCCTACCAGTACGTCCCCTACACCGACCGTATGGACTACTGCTCGGGGATGAATCAGAACCACGCCTTTGCCCTGGCGGTCGAGAAGCTGGCGGGCATCGAGGTGCCGCCCCGGGCCCAGGCCATCCGCGTCATGGTCGCGGAGTTCAACCGCATCGCATCGCACTTGATCTCCGTGGGGTGCTATGGGCTGGACATGGGGGCGTTCACGCCGTTTCTGTACTGCTTCCGCGAGCGGGAGATGATCCTGGACATGTTCGAGGCCACCTGTGGGGCGCGGCTGACTTACAGCTACATTACCCCGGGCGGCGTGACCCAGGACCTTGCTGAGGACTTCGTCGGCCGGGCCACCGAGTTCTGCGATTACCTCGAGCCCAAGGTGGACGACTACAACGATCTGCTGAGCTACAACCATATTTTCGTCAAGCGCACCAGCAACGTGGGCGTCGTCCCGCTGGACGTCGCCCTGGCTTACGGGTTGACCGGACCGTGTCTGCGGGCCAGTGGAATCCGCTGGGACCTGCGCAAGTCCGCCCCCTATGACGGGTACGAGCAGTACGAGTTTGATGTGCCCATCGGACAACCCGGCGGTGTCGACGGTACTCCCGACGGCGTGGTGGTCGGGGACTGCTGGTGTAGGTACTTCGTTCGCTTGCTGGAGATGATCCAGTCGGTGCGGATCATCCGCCAGGTGCTGGACACGCTCCCCGAGGGCGAGGTGATCGCCAAGAAGACCAAGAACGTCAAGCTGCCCGCCGGCGGGGAGGTCTACGTCGAGTCCGAGGCCCCGCGTGGGCAGTTGGGCTTCTACATTCAGGGTGACGGATCGGCGATTCCGTCTCGGGTGAAGGTGCGTTCCCCGAGTTTCAGTAACGTGTGCGTCGTGCCCTGGGTATGCCGGGACTGTCTGATCGGAGACATGCCCGCGATCGTGGGCAGTATCGACATGGTCATGGGAGAAGTGGATCGCTAGGGGTGGGTTGCGGTACGGGTTTCGTTTCCTGGGAAACAGGTGGAACGGTGACCCCTTTCGTCCCGCGCCGATGGTAGTTACAATGCCGCGCCCTGGTGTGGTGGCGCGGTTGTCTTTGCCCGCTGTGGAGTTGTGTTGTGAACCGGATGTCAGTCCCTTGGACACCGAGGGATCCCGTCAAGCTTAACCCCCTGTCGGCGGCGATCGCCGCAGTGGCCAAGGTGATCTACACGATTCTCCGGGCCATTCTGCCCCGTAGTATGTTTCGGCTGTTCACGGTGTCGTTTCTCGTCTTCCTGGCGAGCCTGGGCGGCATCGTCGTGCTTGTTTTTGCCACGACGCTGCTTTTCGGTTTCGTGGATCACCAACTTATCGAAGCTTCCACCAACGGTCCGGAGACCGGTTTCGCCGGCGCACCCCTGACCGTGGCGGAGATTGCCGCAGGCCTCGAAGCCCACGGCGTGTGGTGCGTGGGACTGCTGCAGTATTGGTTCTGGCCGCTGCAATACGCAATTGTGCGGGACCTCACGATCGCGCTGGGCATCTTCGTGTTTGCGTTGATCACGCCGGCGTTTGCGATCTGGTGGGAGCGCAAGTCAGCCGGTCGCATTCAATCGCGCCCCGGGCCTATGCGCGTGGGCAACTGGCACGGCTGGGCCCAACCGCCGGCCGATGGTATCAAGCTGCTCTCCAAGGAAGACCTCGTCCCGGATGACGCGGACGGGCCGCTGTTCCGCATCGCGCCTTACATCGTCTACACACCGGTGATGATCGCTTTCGTCGCCCTGCCTTTTGGAAGCTACTGGGTCCTTCGCAACCTCGACATCGGGCTGCTGCTCATTCTGGCCATGCTGGGTATCGAGGTGATCGGGGTGATCGTGGCCGGGTGGGCGTCGCATAGCAAGTGGGCTGTCTACGGCGGGATGCGCGAAGCGTGCCAGATGGTCTCCTACGAAATCCCCATGGGGATGGCCTTGCTGATCCCGGTGATGTGCGTGGGTTCCCTGAGCCTGGTGGAGATCGGCAATGTCCAGGCCGGCGGCTGGTTCACCTGGCTGGTGTTCCGCAATCCGTTTACCTTCGGAGCGGCGTTGGTTTACTTCATCGCGTCCCTGGCCAGTTGCAAGCGGGCCCCATTCGACCTGCCCGAGGGGGAAAGCGAGTTGGTGGCCGGCTTCCTCACCGAATACAGTGGTTTCCGCTGGGCACTGTTCTTCTTCGCCGAGTACACGGCGATGTTCGTCGTTGCCGGTCTGATGGTGATCTTGTTCCTCGGAGGCTGGAACAGCCCGTTCCCGGCCAGTTGGGGCGCGGGACTGGGCGACGGCGTGATCGGCCGGGCAATCAAGGGCGTGATCTTCAGCGGTCCGATCTGGTTCATTGCCAAGTCTTACTTCATGATCTTCGTGCAGATATGGATTCGCTGGACGTTGCCGCGCATTCGTATCGACCAGGTGTTGTACGCATGCGTGCAGGTCATGCTTCCGCTGGTCATGCTGATTCTGCTTGGCAATACCTTCTGGGAGCTTATCCCGTCAACGAGCCTGTTTTTCAGGATGGTCGGCTGGATCCTGGGGGCCATCGGAGCGGTGCTGGCGATCAGTTTTCTTATCGTCGCCGCCAGAGGTTTCATCAACCGCCGGCAAGAGGTCGGTTATCTGGCGATCGATCTGGCGCCGGGAGGATAGGCTGATAATGGAAAATGGAAAATGGAAAATGGAAAATACGGGAGGGCTGCCGCCTAGAGTGCAACGTGCGTCTCGCCCGTTTTCTATTTTCCATTTTCCATTCTCCATTGCTTTGATGCTTGCGGTGGTGGTTGTTCTGTTGACGTGCGCTCCGACCGCCCAGGCGGCTGAGACCGGCGTGCCCCAGGCCGAGAGCGGCATGCTCGAAGGGATTTTCTTTTACGTGTTTGCGATCGGCACGCTGGTTTCCGGTCTGATGATCTGTGCTGCCAAGAACGTGGTGCGTATGGCCGTCTGGCTGTTCTTCGTGCTCGGTTCGGTGGCGATGTTGTATTTCGTGCTGGGGGCGAACTTCCTGGCGGCGATCCAGCTCATCGTATACGCCGGCGGCACGCTGATCTTGCTCATCTTTGGTGTGATGCTCACGAACAAGTCGCCCTGGTTCCGGCTGAACGTCGACCTTCGCGAGTACTTCGCGGCGGCGGCGGTGGGGGGAGTGCTGCTGGTGACCTTGGTGGCGGCGATTCTGATGACTTGGCCGATGACCTTCCCGCCGGAGCCGAACCAGGCTCCTGGGTTTACGGTGGGCGAGTTGGGCACGAGTTTGTTGACGACGTATCTGGTGCCCTTCGAGGTGGTCAGTGTGTTGCTGTTGGTGGTGATGATCGGCGCGGCCTATCTAGCGCGGCAAGAGAGCTAGCGAAAGCGAACCAAGACCATGCTGCAAGAGATGTTCGGACAACCTCTGGAGGACTACCTCTCTGTCGGGCTCAGTCACTACCTGGTGCTCTCGGCGGTGTTGTTCTGCATGGGCGTTTTCGTGATGGCGACCAAGCGCAACGCCATCGGGGTCCTCATCGGCGTGGAGATGGTGCTCAATGCGGTGAACCTGAATCTCGTGGCCTTCTCGCGTTACCACGAGCACAGCCGGTTGGACGGGCAGGTTATGGCCTTGTTCATCATCGTGCTGGCCGCCGCCGGTGCCGCCGTGGGCGTTGCCATCGCCATGAACTACTTCAAGAACCACGCCTCGATCGACGTTGATCGCGGGGCGGAATTGTACGGTTGATCGCGACCGGTGTGACCGGTTGCGGTCGAGATTGGAGGGCGGATCGCCGAGGACTCGGTTCCATCGTCCCAACGGGGCTCGGCAGGTGAGAACGACCGGCAACCCGGGGTTGACGCCCGGGGCTATACTCCAAGGTCCCTACAGGACTGAACGCTGATAACTGACGGCTGATAGCTGCTAACATGAGTTCATACGAAATCTATCTCGCGGTCGGCGTCTTCGTCCCGCTAATCATGTTCGCCATTCTGGCGTTCTTCGGCCACCGGCTGGGCAAGCCGCTCTCCGGTTGGTTCGCCGTGGCGGGCGCGGGGGCCAGCCTGGCGCTGGCGATCCTCACGTTGGTCGGCTGGTGCGGAGAGTCGGATGCGGCCAAACAAGCTCTTACCGCCGCAGCCGCGTCGGAGAACCAGTATCTCTGGGCCAATCTCGGCGATGTGGCGGCGCACGTCGGCGTCAAGCTCGACTCGCTCACGGTGATCATGTATTTCATGGTTACGTTTGTGAGCTTTTGGATTTTCGTGTTCAGCGTCGGTTATATGGCCGGCCATTCCGACGAAATCGATGGGCAGTGCAAGTTCCACCGCTTCTTCACCTACCTCTCGCTGTTCCTCTTCAGCATGCTCGGGCTTGTGGTCGCCAGCAGTCTGCTGTTTCTGTTTATCTTCTGGGAACTGGTGGGGTTGTGCAGTTACCTGCTGATCGGTTTCTACTTCGACAAGAAGTTCGCCTCCAACGCGGGGATCAAGGCCTTCGTCACCAACCGCGTGGGCGACTTCGGTTTCATCATCGGGCTCATGCTGGCTTTCTTCTACCTGCGTACGCTGGACCTCGACCAAGCCGCGGCGGTGTTCGCCGATCAATACGCCAATCACACGGGCATCTTCGCCAGTGACTTCAGGCTCTTCGGTTACGGACTCGCCACGTTGATGGGCATCGGCCTGTTCTGCGGGGCGATGGGCAAGAGCGCCCAGTTCCCGCTGCAGGTGTGGTTGCCCGACGCGATGGCCGGTCCCACGCCGGTCAGCGCCCTGATCCACGCCGCGACGATGGTCGCCGCCGGTGTGTATCTGGTGGCCCGGATCTTCCGACTGCTCACGCCCGAGGCGCAGATGTTCGTCGCCGTCATCGGCTGCATCACGCTGGTCATTACCGCCTTGATCGCCATCGTGCAGACGGATATCAAGAAGGTGCTTGCTTATTCGACCCTGTCGCAGCTTGGTTACATGATCTTCGGTTTGGGCGTTGGCGCCTGGATCGCCGCCCTGTTCCACCTGATGACCCACGCGTTCTTCAAGGCCATGCTGTTCCTCGGCTCGGGCCAGGTGATCGAGGGTTGCCATCACGAGCAGGACATCCGCAACATGGGCGGGCTTCGCAAGAAGATGCCCTGGACCTGCTGGACGTTCTTCGTCGGCGTGTTGGCCATCTCAGGCGCGGGCATCCCGGCGATGCACTTCGGTCTGGGTGGGTACTTCAGCAAGGACGAGATTCTGGCCGTCGCCTACGAGCGGACCTACAACTGGGCGGAGGAAGGCAAGAGGCAAGAGGGACGAGGCAAGAGGGACGGGGCAACCGAGCAACCGAGCCGCGACCGTGAGGGAGCGGACCACGGCGGTCACGCCGTGGCAAACACCGCTCGGGCCATGCTGGTTTCCGCATCGGCTGAGCACGGCGCGGGTCATGCGGCGTCTGACGAACATGCCGCCGTCGGGCATGCTTCGTCTGCCGGGCATGGCGAAGGTCACGGTCATTCACCCAAGGTGGGGATTGCGGCGTCGGTTCCCAGGCTGCCCAAGTGGTTGTTCTGGCTGCCGATCGTTATCGCCTACGTCACGCCGTTCTATATGATGCGCGTGTGGTGGCTGACGTTCATGGGCAAACCGCGTAACGATGAGGTGTACCACCACGCCCACGAATCCAAGTTGATGTACGTGCCGCTGGTGGTGCTGGCGGTGGGGACGTTCTTCTGCAGCTATCTGGTGTTCCGGCCTCTGATTGCCGAGGCGGCTCCGATGGCGACCGACGCGCCGGCCATCGTTGCGATCGACGGCGAGGCGCATCATCACACCGACCAGATGCTCAGCCTGACCCATGAGGAAGGGAAGAACCCGCATACGGCTTTGGTCGGTATCGTCGGTTTCGCGTACATTCTCGGCATGGGCTTGGCTTGGCTGATCTATCGCAAGGATCTCGATATCTCGACGAAGATCAGGAAACTACCCATCATTCGCTACGTCCACATTGCTCTGGAGAAGAAGCTCTTCTTCGATCATCTGTATGAGGGCTTTCTGGTTCCTCTCGTTCAGTATGTCGTGTCCGGCGCCTGTAAGCTCTTTGACACCTACGTGATTGACCTGACCGCCAACCTGTCGGCCAAGATCACCGAACGGATTGCGGCGTTGAGCGGTTGGGTGCTCGATGCCCGCGGGGTTGACGGGGTGGTCAACGGCATCGCCGACTCCGCCATCGACATCGGCGACGCGATCCGCCGGCCCCAGACCGGTCTGATTCGGAATTATGTGCTTCTGGCCGTCGGCGGGGGGGCCTTGGTCATCTTATGCGTTCTGTTGGCAGTGTTGTGAATCGGTTAAACGGGATCTAAGTGCTGTGGAAGAAAGTACAAGCTTGCTATCCTGGATTGTCTTCCTACCCGCGATCGGCGCGATACTCTGCCTGTTCGTGCCCAAAGGGACCGTCAAGTGGGTCGCGGCGTTGGCGTGCGGCGTATCGCTGCTGTTATCGCTGCTGTTATTTGGCACGTTCATCGGCGGTGGTGACCCCCAAGGCGAGGCCTATACGGAGATCTTCGGGGGTGCCTACGGTAAGTTGCACCACGTCTTCCGCACCGACTGGATCAGCGGTGACAACTTCGCCATCGAGTATTTCGTCGGGATTGACGGGCTCAGCTTCCCGCTGGTCGTTCTGACCACGGTGGTGTCGTTGTTGGCCTGCGTGGCCAGCTTCAACATGACCAAGGCGTGGACGGTCAAGAAGGGCGAGCGGGCGTACTACATCCTGTTCCTGCTGCTCGAGACCGGAATGCTGGGCGTGTTCGTCTCCCTGGACTTCTTCTTGTTCTACATTTTCTGGGAAGTCATGCTGCTGCCGATGTATTTCCTCATCGGCGTGTGGGGTGGTCCGCGGAAAGAGTACGCGGCGATCAAGTTCTTCCTGTTCACGCTGGCCGGCTCGGTCCTGATGCTCGTCGCCCTGCTGGGGATGTACTTCTACAGTGCCGACGCGATCGAGGCGGCGGGGGGTGCGGTAACCAGTGCCTATCGCGATGGGGCGGTGCTGACCGGCGGCACGTTCGACCTGATCGAGTTCTCCAGGAACAGCACGATTCAGGGGAGCTTCAGCTCGACGACGCAGACGTTCATCTGGCAATGGCTGCCGTTCGCCCCGACGATGTTCATGCTGCTGTTCATCGGGTTTGCCATCAAGCTGCCTTGTGTTCCGTTCCACACGTGGTTGCCCGACGCCCACGTCGAGGCGCCCACGCCGATCAGCATGATTCTGGCGGGCGTCTTGCTGAAGATGGGAGGGTACGGCTTTTTGCGGCTGTGCTATCCGATCTTCCCCACCGGAGCCGAGTTCTGGGCCTTTCTGCTTGCGCTGATTGGGGTCGTCAGCATCATCTACGGTGCGTTATGCGCCATGGCGCAGACGGACTTCAAGAAACTGGTCGCCTATAGTTCCGTCTCGCACATGGGCTTCGTGCTGCTGGGGATTTCGGTGATGACCAAGACCGGGTTCCAGGGGGCGATGTTCCAGATGATCGCCCACGGCATCTCCTCACCCATGTGCTTTTATTTGGTCGGCGTGATCTATGATCGGGCCCACCATCGGGAGATCAGTCGCTTCGGCGGATTGTGGCTGACCATGCCCAAATACGGTTCGATGGCCACCTTGGGCTTCTTCGCCTCGCTGGGGTTGCCCGGACTGTGCGGGTTCATCGGCGAGATCTACGTCCTGCTGGGCACGTTCGAGGCCCGTGACAAGTATAGCTGGGCCGCCACCTTTGCGATCATCTCCGCCTTCGGCGTGATCCTGACCGCGGGCTACATTCTCTGGCTGATCCAGCGGGTCTACCTTGGCAAGGCCAAGCCCGAGTACGCCGGTTTCCCCGAGGCCAGCGGGCGGGAGATGTTCGTCTTGGCCCCGTTCGCGGTTCTGGCGATTGCGCTGGGCGTGCTGCCCAAGCAGACGTTGTTCAACTTCATGAACGGGACGTTGGACCTGATTTTGAAGCACGTGGGTGAAGTCCAGGCCATGGTCGGCGGGTAGAAGAGCTGAGGGCTTTGGTAACGACATGAATGCGCTATTGGCCACATCCGTTGAGTCCTTCTCGTCTTTCGGTGAGCAGATCATCCGGCAGTTGCCGTGGTTCCTGCCGGAGTTGGTGCTGATCGGCACGATCGTGGCGATTCTGATCGTTCCGCTTGTGGTCCGCCGCAGCGCCCGCACTACGCTGATCGTCGCCCTGATCGGTATCATCGCCACCCTCGTTTGCACATTGAGCGTGTCCGAAACCGTTTGCGCTGAGGGCGTGAGCGGTCTGGCTCCGGACACCGCTGCCGGGCACGGCATGCTCATCGCCGACAACCTGACCACCTTCTTCAAACTGATCCTCATGGTCTTCGCCGCGGGGGTATCGGTGCTGTGGTGGTACGGGTCTGCCGCCGAGGAGAAGGACGCTCCGGCGTTTTTCGTGTTGCTGCTGGGCAGTGCCCTGGGCATGAGCCTGATGGTCAGCACGCTCAATCTGCTGCTCATCATCATCGCCATCGAGTTTGCGTCGCTGCCCAGCTATGCCATCGTCGCTTTCGACAAGCGCGACCGGCTGGCTTCGGAGGCGTCGTTGAAGTACGTGATCTTCGGGGCGATCAGTTTCGCCATCCTGTGCTACGGCGCCAGTCTGCTGTACGGTCTGTATCAAACGCTCGACCTCGGGGTGATTGCCGAGCTGGTTCTGAGAGACATTGGCGCGGGGCATAACTTTGTGATGCTGACCGTTGCCCTGTTGGGCCTGATGCTCGGCATCGGTTTCAAGGTGTCCGCGGTTCCCTTCCACTTTTGGTGCCCGGATGCGTTCCAAGGTGCCCGCATCGAGGTCACCACCTGGTTGAGCGTTGTCAGCAAGGCGGCGGGCCTGTTTTTGCTCTTGCGTGTGGTCCATGCATTCGGCGTGGCCTTGGGGTCGCCGGCGCTGGATCCGTCGTCCACGGCGCCCCTGGCATGGGTCATCGGCATCATCGCCATGATCACGTGCACGGTGGGCAATCTCAGTGCGTACATGCAGACGAGCGTCAAGCGTCTGTTGGCCTATTCCTCGATCGCCCACGCGGGTTACATGATGATGGCCGCCACCATCTTTGTTCATCCCGGTGCTGACGGAATGAACGAGGCTGTCGCCGCGGTGCTGCTGTATGTGTTGGTCTACATGTTCATGAACATGGGTGCGTTCGGTGTGACCGCGATGGTCGTATGGTCAACCGGCAGCGATTCGATCGACACCTTCACCGGCCTCGTGCGACGCTCGGTGTGGCTTGCGGTGCCCATGCTCTTTTGCTTGATCTCGTTGGTGGGCCTGCCGCCGTTTGGCGGGTTTATCGCCAAGTACTGGCTGCTGTACGAGTTGGCCAACGTCGGACAGCCGCTGCACTGGATTCTGGTGGTCGTGGCGGTGTTGAACACGCTGATCAGTTTGTTCTTCTACCTGCGGATCGTGAAGCAGATGATGCTCCGTGACGACGACCGCCCCGCCGTGAAGGCCCCGGTGGTCGGGTTGGCACTGGTGAACATTTGCGGCATCGTGGTTTTGCTCTTCGGCTTTGCGATCGTTCAGCCGGTAAAGGACTATGCGTATCGGTATGCCGCCAACCTGTTTGACCCCTCGGCGCTCCGCCTGCGTGCTGAGGCCCCCCCACCGATCGATGTCGTATCTTCCTTGGATTTCGCAGAGCCCCTCCGCGGGGGTCGCATGGAACCGTGAACCATGACTGATCAGCACGTGCTGGAAATCTTGAATGACCTGCTGGCTGCCATGGAGAAGAGCCCGTATGCTCGTCTGGGCGAGACGGGGGCCTTTGTTTCGACGGTCGGTACGGAGGAATACGACGTGGTCCGCCGCGTCCTCCAGGAGGAGAAGCAGTATGCCGCCGAACTGGCCGATTTGTTGATCGAGTTGGGCGGCGTCCCCGTCGCCTTCGGCGCACCGGATTTCCAGGCCGGTTGTCTCCACTTCCTCGAGGCGCCTTTCCTGCTGCGAGAGGTGTTGCGTTGGAAGCAGCCTGTCCTGGCAAAATGCGAGTCCGCACTCGAAGAGCTGTGCACGTCGGCACGCGCCTATCTGTTGGTTTCCAAGATCGCCGCGGCCCATCGCGACCATATAGTCCTGCTCGGCGAGATCATCGCCCGGACCGGTTCTTCCAAGGTTGAGATTCTCTAGATCCCGCTCCCGTGCGGTGTTCCTCCCCGTGCCGTTTCGGCGGATGTGCGACTACGCCGCGCGTCAAGAAGGCCCGGTGGGGTGAACCGGGCCTTAGGGAAACCGTCCGAAGGGGGGTCGGACGGCAAATTAACAATATGCCGATAAAACAAGCTACCGCGGAACCAATGCGTGCTTGCTGTGCTCTTCATTGTAGCAGAATGGCCCTGTGATTGCGAGCCTCCGTCAGATTCGGGTTGTGTTTCGCGTAACCTCATAAGCCGTCGGAAGTTAAGGGGCGGCAGGGGCCTGTTGCGAACTCTTGCGGGCCGCAGTCTTGCAATGGGGCGGGCTCCGATTTGCGGTGTTCTCGAATTCGCCAACCGTGCTGCTCAAGGCATAACCGGGTGATGATCGTGCGGAGATTGACGGTCGTTTGCGAAAGCAACGGCACCAAGGGCGTGCCGGTAATGAGTGTTGGATGATATCGATTGTGTTGGGCGGCATGCCGAGCACAACCGCGATCCGCTCGCGACGGCATGTACGGTTCGACGACGCCTTGGGAATACAGGCTTGCACTTCGGCTCAAGCCGCTATCGATCGCATAGTGTCACTGGCCATCCGGCATTGCACAGGTCCCGAAGACGCGATGTGAGCACGCCGCGGATGCGTCATTGAGCGTATGCGTTGCCGTTCGTTTCCCGGCAGTGCTTCACAGACGGTTGTTGCGTGTGGTATTGAGTTTTTTGCACACGCCCTTGTCAGCTGCGCTGCACTACGGTAGTCTACAAGCCACACTGATTGTGGTGTGGTATGGAGAGTAGTTATGCCCGAATTCAAGTGCAAGAAGTGTGGTCGGACTTTCGGTATGGCGGCGCACTTAGCGCGTCATACCAATGCTGCGCACGGGCGAAAGAAGAAGAAGGTCGTTGCGAAAACGACAAAGAAGAGCAGCGCCAAGAAGAAGAGGAAAGTCAAGACGGCGGTCGCGCGAAAGAAGGCCAAAGTTGCCGGTCGTCGGACCGTAAAGCGTTCACGCCCCGGTTTGAAGGGTATGTCGCTCGAGGGCCTGAGCCAATTGATCACCGACGCTCGCGCCGAATTGAGCCGACGCATCGCTGAGATCCAAAAGGTGATGTAGAGCCACGCGCGGTCCCCATTGTGCCGCGGGCTGCTGATCGTCCGGTGCTTCTACGACGCCTGTACCTGCGGGCGGTTCATGTGGCGTTCGCCGGCAATGTGAGGCGGAAGCAGGCGCCGCGCCCTTCAGGGCGGTCGACCAGTTCCAAGCTCCCGCGGATCAGGCGGGCCCACCGCTTGGCTAGCGCCAGCCCCAAACCGACGCCTCCGGGGACTTTGTTCTGGGAGCCACGCTGGAACGGTTTGAATAGATCGCGGCGGTCTTTGGAAGCGATGCCGGGTCCGTTGTCTCTCACTTCAATGGCCAGTTTGTTCCCGGTGTCGATGACGCGGACCCTGACTGCCGGCGCCGTGCCGCCGGGTTCGGCGTCTTCGGCTTCGGGCGCGCGAGTTGCTACCGAGGCATACTTGCATGCGTTGTCTATAAGCGTGCCAAGGGCCTGAAGGGCGATGTCCGGGTCGGTGTACAGCAATCGGTCACCGGCTCCGTTGGCTTCGATGGTGAATGCCATACTTGCGGCACGGCATCGTGATTCGTATCGCTGGCGAACGGTGTCGAGAAGATCGCGGATGCTGTGGCTTCGCATGTGTGCCTGCACCGCGTTGCTCTCAATGCGGGAGAACTCCAGCACTTCGGTGACCAGATCCGAGAGACGCTTGGATTCCTGGTTTAGGGTTTCTAGGTAGTAGGCCCGCTTTTCCTCCGGAACCAGCTTGGCCGCCAGCATATCCGTGTACAGTTGAAACGTGGTGAGCGGCGTTCTCAATTCGTGCGTAACGGCGTAGGTGAATTCCCTGCGGCGTTCGGAGAGCGATACCAGCCGCTTGACGCCCATCCCGATCGCCGCGAGTGCAATCAGGGCCGTGAACCAGGCGAAGCCAACCGTGGTACGCACAAATCTCGTATGCACCGGGGCGATCGCAAGCTGCGGTTCCGAGGCGATGAGGCGCAGCGGCAGTGAGCCCAAAGCCGTGCTGGGCTGGTCGGAATCGAATTCGACGTGTGTGGGTTCGAGCCGGATGTCCTCAAAGAGGTCCTTGACCACCGATGCCAGCACTTGGGTCAACTCGGGCAAGTCCACGACGAAACCTTGGAACACCCGATCGTTGCCGATGTCGACCCGGCGAACGAGGACGAGCCGCGGATTCTCTTCCCCGGGCAGAGGGAGCCAGATTGGCGTCATCCAGTTGACCACCACGCGGAAGTACTCCTCTTCCACGGTGTCCGCGGGGAAGATCAGATGCCGCCCGGTGACCCTGTGAACTTGCCGGGACGGTTCGCACTCCTGGGGTGGAGGAAGAAAAGCCCGCTGGATGCTGGCGGCCCGCGCGTGTCGTTTGCCGGAGTCCGTGTCGATTCCAGTCCCCAGATCTTCCCCAGGAGTATCGCTTGGCGCGTCTGCCACCGCCCGGATCCGCTCCGCGAAGTCCTCGGGGTTGTACCCCAGGGCCAATAGGTCCAACAGGCTCTTATGCTCGACGGCCGATGGGTCGGAACTATCGACGATAACACAGGTGAGCGGGACGGACTGCTGTGTCTGGAGTTCCCCCAGAGCGCTGGAACCGTCGGTGAGGTGTTCATGCGGATGCTTGGTGAGTGGCAGCAGTTGCGGGGAAGTCCAGCACGGTTCCTCGGTCACCTGAAAGTACAAGGCGATCCAGCTCTCGGTGCCTTCGGTCCGTAGCGGCGACTCTTTCAAGTCGGCATCGCCGGAACCGTCGTCCTCCTCGTAGTAGTAGGCACCGTATTGGCGGTACGGCCTGTTGGCTTCGCGATAGCGGATCGGCCAAATGTAGTCGTCCGTGAGTAGGCGGGCATTGTCCATGCGGAGACGGGCAATCTGCAGGCGGTCAACTTCCCGCAGGGCGGCCTGGGTCTCTTGCGTCGCCCGCTCGAGCCGTAGCGAGGCGATTGTGGCCCAGGTCAGTCCGCTGAGCACGAGCACGGAGACTACGGTGAAGCCGATAATGGCAAAGCGAACTGTGCCGGTCGCCTTTAGCACAAAAAGATCACTCCGTTTCGGTCGGTTCCGACAGAACGAGGACCATGTTAGGCCCGAGCATGTAGCCCTTGCTACGCACGGTCACAATCCATTCGGGACCGTTTTCGATACCCGGCACCGCAAGCTTGCTGCGCAGGCGGGTGATGTGCATGTCGATGGCCCGAGTCTCTACATTGCTCCCACCGATGCCCCAGACCCGCATGAGCAACTCGTCCCGCGAGACCACCCGACCAGGGTTCATCGCTAGATGCATCAGCACGCTTGCTTCCATCTCCGACAGGCTGACCCGGTGTTCGGGATCGAAGACGACCTCGGATCGCTCGAAATCCACGGTTCCGGCCTCGCTTCTGATCGCTTTTACCGGCGAGGGTCTTTCCGGGCTGCGGCGCAGGACGGCCTCGACCCGGGCGAGCAGTTCGCGGGCGGAGAACGGTTTGACAACGTAGTCGTCAGCACCCCCGCGAAGGCCCCGGACGCGATCCTCTTCCGTCCCCCGCGCTGTAAGAATGATCACCGGCAAGTTGGGATGCGTCTTGCGCAATTCCGTCAGCACCGTCAGCCCGTCCATCCTCGGCAGCAACAGATCCAGAAGCACCAGGTCCACGCCGACGCGGCGGCTCAGGTCGAGACCGACCGCGCCGTCGGCGGCACCGACCGGCTCGTAACCGCCGGCTTCGAGCACGTCCAGCAGCCCCCGGAGAATCGCGGGCTCGTCTTCGACCACGACGATTTTGCGTTTCTTCACGTTGTGGTCCTTTCCGTATCGGACGCTACGGGCTCTCAAAGGCGTGTCGCTACATCACCGCCCGGATTTGCGAGATGCGTGCGCAGCTTGGCGCACAACAGTACCGCTGCTGCATCATAGACGCCCCGGACCGGGCCGGGTGTAACCGCTTCGTAACGGACCCTCTCGGCACCGTCGGGCGCTCACGGCGAGTCCGGTTCCGATTCCACGGGGCGGTTCACGTAGGCCATGCCCAAGGCGGCCCAGGCACCGGCCACGTCGGCGGCCCAATCCGTCACCGAGGGCGTTCGGTTCACCAGGCCCTGGAGCCACTCGTCGGCGGCGCCGTAGACCGCGTAAATGATGAGCCATTTGATCAACCAGCGCGGCGTGAGCTCGAGCTTCCGGGAGAACGCCGAGCGCGCGCCAAGCAACGCCAGTGCGAAATACGCGATGAAATGCATGACCTTGTCGCCGCCCGGTGGCACGGAGGTGCCTTCAGGCAACGAAACGTGCATGACCACGAACAGAGCGACCCACGCGACGATCCAGACTACGGTCCAGAGGGTGAAGAACGCGCGAGCGCCCCGTTGCGGAATGGACTCGAGATCAGGCAATGTTGACCATGATCCCGGAATCGTCCGCCTTGGTTTGCGCCTCCTCCGCGACGGCTGCCGGGTCGGTGGCGGGCGGAGTGCCGACATCCGCCTCCCGCGGGACGGGCGCGGGCTTCTCCGATACCGCCGTTGCTTTCTCCTCCGCCTCCAGTTCGCCGAGCACCTCTCGGGCCAGGCGGGCGTAATCGCGGGCCCCATTGCTCCGCGGTTCGTAGTCGAAGATCGTCAGCCCGTGGCTGGGGCATTCAGCCAGCTTGATGTTGCGGCGGATGACCGTGTCGAAGATGCGCGCATCCGCCCACGGTACGCCGGTCCCACGCGCCCTGTCGAGAAACTGACGCATGTCTTCCACGACCTCGGCCGCCAGTCGCGTGCCCGCCTCGTACAGGCAGAGCAGGATGCCACTCACCGATAACGTGGGGTTCAGGCGGTCGCGCACCAGGGCGACCGTCTCGAACAACTTCCCCATGCCTTGCAAAGCCAGAAAGTGCGGCTGCATGGGAACGAACACTTCCTCGGCGGCGGTCAAAGCGTTGATCGTCAAGAGCCCCAGTGACGGCGGGCAGTCGATGAGAACGAAGTCATACGTGCGCTTCATCTGCTCCAACGCATCACGCAGCAGCATCTCCCGCCCGACAACGCTCACCAACTCCAACTCGGCGGCAGCCAGATCGATGTGGGAACGGATCAGCCAGGTTCGCTTGCGGGCCTCGAACACGACCTTCTTAACCGCTTCGCCACCGGTCAGGACGTCGTAGATACTCGGACGATCGGCGTCGGGCTCGACGTTCAGGCTTAACGTCAGGTGTGTCTGCGGGTCCAGGTCGATCAGGAGAACGCGTTGTCCCGCCTCGGCCAGGGCGGCCCCCAGGTTGGTGACCGTCGTCGTTTTCCCGACACCGCCCTTCTGGTTGATGACCGCGATGGTTCGCATCGCATCCCCTGCGCCAATCCGGTTGAACGCGGTAGGCCAGGTGAACCGCCTCTGTGCCAAGGGCCGGACAGAATCACCCTACCGCATGCATACTCTATCCTACCCAAATCTGTGGGAATACACCACCGGGTTCTCCAAGATATTGTGGTTCCCGGGTGGATAGGACCGACGGTCGCTCAGATGCGTGGGGACGGACCTACCCGCATTGCCACGTCGGCGGCGAAGCCAGAAAGCGGTGGGCAATGGCGCAGTGAAGGTGCACACCCAGCGGAACCGCCGCGTCGGTGAAGTCGAAGCGGGGGTTGTGAAGCGGAGGCATCTCCGCCATGCCCGCGGGAAGCAGACCCAGCTTATACAAGGTCGATGGGACCTGGCGGGCGAAGAACGAAAAATCCTCCGCACCCATCCCCGCCGCGGTGGAACGATCCACGTTGTCCGAACCCAACACCTCGGCGGCAACGTCCGCGACCAATGCCGCGCACGTCGGGTCATTCACCGTTGATGGGTAGGCCGCAAACGACTCGTATTGGGCCTGGACCTCGAACGAATCCGTGACCATCCGGAGAAACTGCTTCACGAGCGCCGCCACCCGTTCGTGGGTGCTCTGCCGCAGGGCGCGGAACGTACCCTTCAGGCGACAGGTGTCCGGCAGGGTGTTGTGAGTGTCACCGGCTGTCACCTGGCACACCGAGACAACGACCGGGTCCATCGGATCGACAAACCGCGTACGCACGCCCTGAAGCATGGTGATCAGGTGTGCAGCCGCCAGAATCACATCCGACCCTTCATGAGGGTACGCCCCGTGGGCACCTCGGCCGGTGATCGTGATGTCAAATGCTTCCGCCGCTGCAAGTATGGGGCCGTCAGTGAGGGCAATGGCTCCAAGATTGACGTCAGGCCACCCGTGCAAGGCAAAGGTCGCATCAACGTGTGGGGAATCCAGCACGCCGGCTTCGATCATTCGCAGGGCGCCGGCCCCGCCCTCCTCGGCCGGCTGAAAGATGAACTTCACCGCCCCGGCGAGCTGATCCGCAAAGCGATCCAGCACGCGGGCGGCGCCGACGAGACACGTCGTATTGCCGTCGTGTCCGCAGGCGTGCATCTTGCCCGCATTGCGCGAGGCGTAGCGCAGGTCGGTCTTCTCCATCAGCGGCAGGGCATCCATATCGGCGCGCAGGGCGACACAGGGGGAAGCCTTGTGCGCGTTGAGCACCGCCATGACGCCGGTGCCGCCGAGGTCGCTGGTGATCCTGAGGTTGGGGAGCTTGGCGAGTTCGGTCCCCACACGCGCGGCGGTTCGTTTCTCCTCGTACGCCGTCTCGGGATGCGCGTGCAGGTCGTGGCGAAACTCGATCAATTCATCGGTGATCTCGTCGATGACACGCTTGAAGTCGAGCACGGTTTGCCTCCTACCGCGGCAATCGTTCGGCGCCGACCGACGTCAGACGCGAATCCCGCGGGCACCGAATGCTACAGGGGCTGTCAATGTAATTCGGACGGGTCTTGATATCAATTCCGAATCTGAGGAGCTATACTGTGGCGGTTGTCGGAGTTATGCCATGCGCTGCAGGAATTGCGATTATCGCCTGTGGAACTTGCAGTCACGCAAGTGCCCGGAATGCGGCGCGCCGTTCTTGCCGAGCGAGTACGAGTTCGTTCCCAACAGCGTGAAGTTCCGCTGCCCGCACTGCGATCAGGTGTACTACGGCACGGGCGAACGCGGTCACCTCGAGCCGGAGGTGTTCGACTGCGTCTCCTGCTCGGCCCACATCCACATGGACGAGATGGTTCTCCTGCCGGAGACCGGAGTCGAAGAGGAGGAGACACAAGCCGAGCATGCACCCTGGCTGGACCGCCGGCGCCGGGGGACGTTTCGGGCGTGGCTGTCCACCGTGGGGATGGCCTTGACTGCCCCGGGCAAGCTGATGCGCCTGACCCCGGTGGCGAGTCCGGCCGGTGAGGCGTGGAAGTTCGCCGTGCTCTCGCACGTGCTGGTCGTGTCGATTGGTGCCCTCCCGGCAGCTTTGTTCTTCGGCTTCGTGGGTCTGGCTGGTGGAGGAGGCCCGTTTCCCGCAGTGGCCGCAATGGGCATTGGCGTGTGTGGTTCGTGGTGCGGCGCCATTGTCGGCGTGTTGATCCTGGTCGCGGTGGAGGGGCTGATCACGCACGGGTTGCTGCGGCTGACCGGCAAGACGGCGGCGGGTATCGGGCGGACCTACCACGCCGTCTGCTACAGTTCGGGTGCCAACGTGGTGGCGACCATCCCGTGTATCGGCTGGTATCTCGGCTGGATGTGGTGGCCGGTCAGCGCGGTAATCATGGTACGGGAGGCCCAGCAAGTGCGTGCCCTGCGCGCCGCCCTTGCCGTCCTGGCGCTTCCGGTCCTGATACTGGCCGGGATCGCCACGTTCTATATCTGGCTTTTCACCTCGGTCATGCCCATGATGATTGCGGGGCCGGGCGGGCTCGGGGCGTCGCTCATGGCGGATACCCAGACGGTCGTGGATGGCATGTTGGACTACGCGAACGAGCACTCGGGGCGCGGCCCCGATCATGCGATTCAACTCGTGGCGGAGGACTTCGTGGCGTCGTTCGAATTGGTGGTATTTGGCACGATGACGGATGAAGACGACGTGCCGCTGGGAGACACTTCGTTGGACCGGTTCGACTTCCTCACCGAGAAACAGAGGAAGCCGTTGATCCGTAAGATGGTCAATGCCCTACCGGACAACGTCATTGCGCATCGTGTCGGCGATTTTGTGTTCACGCACCACCAAATGGACTTGCGCACCGCGGACGCGCGGTTGTGGGTTGTGGTTCGGTGGCCTGATCCCGATGTCAATCCCGCCACGACACCGGGACGCTCCATCATGACGGTTTCGGCATCCCAAGCCGGTGCCACGACAGTGTCTCAAGTGTCCGGTCCCTCGTTCTCGGTCGGGCTGGCTGATGGGAGCGTGGTGTCGTACCCGGTCGGTTCGATCGCGGCGTTGCTCGCGGCGCAGAACGCCGTCCGCGCTGCCCAGGGCTTGGCTCCCCTGGCCAGTGCGTGTTCTGCGCCATCGCTCGAAGCGTCGCCGACCTGTCTCAAGGCGGGCAGGAAGCACCTGGGTGTTCCCGTATCTCATCAGCCGCCCTCCAGATCACCATCGGTCCACGGCTGACGATACCGGGCCGCTCAAACCAGGTCATACACGCTCCCCGGAAGGACACAGTCTTCTGCGGCAGCCAAGCGGCGACGAATGCCAAGAGCATGTTCGCGGTCGCCCTGTCACCGTTGAGCAGGGCGCGGAGCTGGGCGTACGTCTCCACACCGCGATCTTCGCACATGCGCAGGAAGATCAGTCGGTCGATCGTCTTGCCGACTGCGTAGTTCAACTCGCGGACCGAAAGCCCAGGATTGCGCAGGGCGATGTTGCGTGCCAGCAGTTCGCGCCAGCGCTCGATTTCCGTGAGGAATTCGGTGTCGACCTCGGCGGTGCCCCGCTTGCGCCGGTTGGACGCGGCGTACTTGTCGAAAGAGCCCTGGAGAATCGCGTCCTTCGAGAAGATGTCGGCGATTTCCGCCCAGCGGTCGGCGTACTGATCGTACGTGATGTACTTCACGCGGGCGGTGTCGACGTCCCACCCGAGGGCCACAAACAGGGGATCGATGAACTCGCGGCGGACCTGTGTTTCGTTATACGTTTGCTGTTTGTAGGTTTCCTGGTGCTGCGCGAAGCGCTGCACGAGATCGAGGATACCCCTTGGCGCTGGGGTGCTTTTGGCCGCTGGCGTTTTGGACATCACACCATCATAACCCCAAGGCCGCCGCGTGCCATCGCCCACGCCCAGCGTAGCCATGCGACTGTAGCGTGCGTCCCCGACGCACCGCTCCGGTGGAATCTCCGAAGGGGATGACGGAATAAAGCCCAGGGCGAAGCCCTGGGTAAGCGTGTCGCCACTCCCCCGAGTCCCCGAAGGGGCCGATGGAATCCGCTGGCCTAAGCTATCTCAAGGAGTCCGCCAAACTCCACGAAACCACGACGCCCCAATCGGTCGATCACCTGCTCGGCTTCGTCCTTTGCCTCGCCTCCAGCTTCCAGAGCGATGCGCAACACTTCTTGGGCCTTATCCTGTGACGCCGCGATTCGCCAACCTTCATCGTCGCCATCGACCAGCGCCCCTACAATTCGCGCTGATCGGAGTGGGTCGCTGCCACAGATGTCGGCAAGTTGTTCTATGACGCCGTGTTGCGCACCGGCCTTCGGTGCAACCGTGACGAAGCTCTCCAACTGCACGAGCGACCACTTTGAATCGAATGCCCCGGAACTGAACCAGAATGCGAAGAGGCGGTTTTCAGGATTCCGCTTCGCATACTTCGCCTTCTTCATCCAACGGTCATTCCGCAAGGCAGAGAATCATGTGATGACACCGGAAATCACTTGGGTAGCCCTTTCCCGGTGGAGGGCTGCGGACGTGGTCCGAGGTCCTGTGATCGCGATCAGTGAAGTCCGGATGTGTTCTCAGTTCACCCGGAATCTTCGCGGCGATATTGTCGAACGCGCTCGCGGGATTGCCCGTGACGAGGTATCCCAACATTCCCCCTTCGCTGGAGAATGGTGCGTAGCGGCACGTTAGAAAGTTGTTGCGGATCTCGCTCACGAATTCATCGACCGCTTCGTCCGTCCTTAGAGTCTTGGCCTCGAGCGGCCACGTGACCCGCTCGTTCGCCCAGAGCACGAACGCGATGTCGGGCAGCGGGGGCTGGGCGGGTGGTCTTTTCGCGGTCTCGAACTCGTGCGGGCCGTGCTGCACATAGAAGGGTGACTCGTCGGGTGACACTTTGCGGATTCGCGGCTCCAGGTATTGTGTGACGCTCCGTTCGAGATCGCGGTCGGCCTGCGTGCAGTCGATCTGAGAAAGCACCTCCTCGCGCAACAGGTCGCAGGCGCGCCAGACGAACCCCAGAAGCCGCGTTACCGCATCCGGCTGCCAGGCCTTGGCCAGGGCTACGAACTCCCCGTCGTTCGGCCAACGAGCCTCACCAATGGTCCGCCGACTACGCAATGCGATGCTCCACCGTTACGGCTGGTTGCGAGTCCGAACCTTCTTGCCAGGACATGAGGTCGGCCGCGACCTCGTCGGCATCCCTCATGGCCGCCGACCTGGTCCAGTAGCGGAGCCGATCGGGCTTGATGAGGTAGACCGTTGGCACGTTCACGCCTCGACGCTCCACCGTGTCGTAGACCCGAGCGACGCGCTGATAGAAGATTCCGCCCTCGCGTCCTGCCGGGGTGGCCAGGAACTTCTCGTTCAGCTCCTTCAGCCGTGATTTGAGCTTGCCTTGCGAAAGCGGCTCGACGCGGAACCGATCGGCGTCGGGCCAGCCGAGGTGCACCGCCACCATACGCACGGGCAGGTTCAGGTTGGTTGTCTCCTGAAAAACTGTGGCACACACTCGCTTGTCCGTCCCGAACCCCGCCTTGAGAACTCCCGTAAATGATCGAGCATAAGCTTTCAGGTCGGGCTCCGCGCCGCGTTTCGTCGGTCGGCGCCCCGGCGAGGAGACATCGCCTTTGAAATCAGCGAGCGTGAACTGCACCAGGTCTTTGATCAGTGTCCACTCAGCGGGTTTGAACGAGAACAGCTTGCGGATGCGTTTATCGACATCCTCAAAAGATGACAAACCGCTGAGTAAGCCCGGCTGTGGTCTTGGCGCTGGTATGCCCAGCAACTCGTGCACAAGGACTGCCGGACGGTATGTCGCCAGTCGATAGCTAGTCAGGAATACGTAGTATAACGCCAGCAAGCTGTTGCAGGACAAACAAGCCGCCTCAAGATACGGGTATGCATCATCAGAGGCGTGAACACTGACGTAGCTGCCAGAACACAAGATCCCGTCGCGAGGCTCGACCGACGCGTTCAGAGCTGCGCGAAACCTGCCCTCTGTTACAGTCCACCCCAGCTTGACGATCATCTGCGGAGGCAAAAAGGCCTCGAATCTTTGCTGTCTAGGCCGGTCAAACCTCGCATCATCGTTCCTTGGCAGCGAACTCGGTTCGATGTGAAGGAAAGTGTCATCGGGAAACTGTTCCTCTTCAAGAATAGGCCTTCTTAGGGTCAGTGCGTATTCAACCTCCCCGCTCCCGCGTATGAGGCCTCGACACGCGCGCACGTCGTCACGACTTATGAGCTTAGCAACGCTGCGTTCACTGCTAAGCCTCCGAATCAACTCGATATCGCGCCGGCCGCCCCACATCAAGGCCGTCCATACATGGCGACCGCCGGCCGCTTCGTCGGGCCGGATGAAATGGATGTCATGCGGCTCGATCATGACGCGGTAGTCGTCCTCGTTGGTGAGGACTGGTTTGGGGGACACATACCGCACGGGCTCGCCGTCGGGATCCATCGCACGCATGATGATGATGCAAGCTGGCGACAGCGCCCCGCTGAACAGGCCGAACCGCAGCGCCGAGAGGTTGACCACTTCCTCAACTTTGAACTCCGAAAACACCTTCGCACGTAGCTCCTTCGCAGGACCTGACGTATGGAAGATCAATCCGGAGGGCTGGAGCATGGCGACATGGCGCTCCGGTCTTACCAGCCGAGCCGCCTTCCCTAAAAAAAGAGGACCTACATTATTGTCAGCCGTTGTCCAACCGTGCGACAGTTTCCATTGCCCCGCGGTCGGCGTTTCAGTCTTCTTCCCCCAAGGGGCATTGCCAACCACCAAATCGTAGTGCTCGGCGTCCCCATCCGTGCGGAAGCCCGGCTTGTCTTCGCTGAAGAAATCCGCCGCGATCAGTCGCCGACCTCGCAGCCTGGGGAACTGAACCTGTGTCCAGTAGTGCCGGGGGTCGATCTCGTCACACATCGCCAAGTACATGCTGAACGACGCCACTCGCACGGCGTGGGGGTCTTTGTCAACCCCGAACAGATTACGCGTGAGCAGTTGTTTGAGGATCGGAGCCCTGGGTTCCTCGCTCGGATGGGCCTTTCTCCACCGGTGAACCAGGCGCTGAAAGGCCTTGACCAGAAAGATACCCGAGCCGCAGGCCGGATCGAGCACCTTGAGGTCCCACTGGTCGCTATCCCAGGGTAGTACGCTGTCGAGCATGAAGTCCACAATGTGGGCCGGCGTGTAGTGTGCTCCGGCGGCGCGGCCGGTCTTGCCCACGAACTCTTCGTAAATGCTGCTGATGAATTCCAGCGGAATCGTGTCGAAGCAATACTCTCGCCAGAGCGATAACTGACCGTCTTTCATCCTCATGTTGCCGCTGACGAATCGGGCGAGCGTATCGAGGTGCCGGGGCTTGACCTTGCCCATCTCGGCTTGCCACTCGTCCTCCCGTTCGGCCTTGGTCGCCCCTTTGCCTGGGAAGAGATCGCCGTTGAATGTTTCGTTGAGCTCGCGGAATAGGTTGTAGGTGTCGTCGTGGTTTCTGAGGATACCTTCCAGATCCGCGTAGCTTTCCGAGAGAATTCCCTGCTCGTGCAACCGATCCAGTTTCGGCTGGCCAAGCGCAGACTTGCCACTGCTATCCTTGCGGTCGAAAAGAAACTGGATGAAGATCAGCCGGGCCAGCAGGTCGTGGGTGGTGTCGTAGTCGAGTCTCTGAGTCTTCAGCCGCTTGCGGACCTCCTTCAGATTCTCGAGCAGGAGTTGGTCGGCGCACTGGTTCCGCTGGAACCGTTCTTCGTGTCGACGATAGAACTCGCCCGACACCAGATCCAACCAGCTAAGCGACTCGGCCGCCTGCCTCGGGATTGAGCCGTTGCGTCCCAGGTCGATCCGCGCCTCGGCTATCTCGGGCGCCGGGAGCAACCCTGGCAGATCGCCACGCTGCGGCGGTTCGCAGCAGGTCCAGAACCGGACCGCGTGAGGCTCCAGGGTTATTAACAGAGGTGACCGGCAGAAGCTCCAGGCCAAGCGATGGGTTTCCTCCAGCGTTTGCTGGGCGACCGGCTTGTTGAACTCGCAGACGATGGCGATGGGGGCTTCGGTAGCGCTGGCGATCGGATCGGCAGCCAGGATACCGACGTGTACGTCGCCCACGTCCCTCAGCTGGCGTAATGCTCTACCCAGCTTTTGGTCCGCGAGCCGCGCATAAACTCCCGGCCCGCAGCCTGACGGCTTCAGAACCTCATCCGCCGTCGGCCACCCAAGATTCTCGTGGGCACGTTCAAGTATCATGAGTCATGCTTCTGCGCATGGTTGCGACCCTACGCTATCTCCCCCGTCATCGCGTGCGCATGGGTATCGTATCCGCAATGATCGGTCGGGGGAACAGGTCCCTCGGGGCAAAGTCCTACTCCCCCAGGGCAGTCGCATCTTGATTCACATCGTGATTGTGGGCCTGAGAACGCAGGTCGGGGCCGTCGAACCAAGAACGCCCGAACCGTCGCACCTGCGCTTCTGAGCCAGCAACCGGGCTTTCACGGTCTCGATGCGATTGACCTACCTTACTCCCAAAGTTAGGCACGCCTGAATGATGAATCGATTCCCATTTCTTCTCCGCACCCTCAGCGCCCCAGCGTCTTTGCACCCTCCGGTCTCGATTCGCCGTCCGATCGACGTGCTCCCACCCAATCCCCAATCGTCCAACCTTCGACTTTGGACTTTGGGCCTTGGACTTCCTACTCCAATTCCAACCCCAGCCTCTTCGCCAACCGATCAAAATCATCCAGTGAGTAATACTCGACTAGAATCTTCCCATACCCCTTCTTGCGTCCCTCTTCGATCAGCACTTTCGTCCCGCACGCCAGACTCAGACGATTCTCCAGTTCCCGCACGTGTGCCGACTTCGTAGGCCGCCCACTGTTCGCGGTGATGCGTACACGACTGCCTCCGTCTTTCGACCGCCGCACGATCTCCTCAACCCCCCGCACCGACAGGCCGTGCTTCACGATCTCCCGCGCCATAAGCCGCATCCGCTCCGCATCCCCCAGCCCCAGCAGGCTCCGCGCGTGTCCGGCGCTGATCAACCCATCAGCCACCATCGTCTTCACCTCTTCGGGCAGGTCCAGCAACCGCAGAAAATTCACCACAGTACTGCGGTCCTCGCCCAAGCGTCGCGCCACTTCGTCCGCCTTCCCCCCTAACTGTCGACAGTATTGGTCATACGCCAATGCCCGCTCGATCGCATTCAGGTCTTCGCGCTGAATATTCTCCACCAGCGCCAGTTCCAACATCTCATCGTCGGGCACATCCCGCACCACTGCCGGCACCGCCTTCAGTCCCGCCACTGCCGCCGCTCGCCAACGGCGCTCTCCGGTCACCACTTCATACCCGCCGTCGCGCGCTCGCACGGTAATCGGCTGCAACACCCCCGTCCGCCGAATGGAATCCGCCAGCGACTTCACCGATTCTTCCGAGATCGCCCCTCGCGGCTGCTGGCGATTCGGTGACAGCGCCGCCAGGCTCACCATCCGCACCTCGGCCCCCGCCCCATCCACGGGTGCCAACTTGTTGGCACTCCTCGCAACACCCCCCTCTCCGCCTGTCGGTGCCATACGTCTGGCACTCCCCGTCGCCCTGTCCTCTCCGGCCCCCTTCACATCTCCCACGCCACTGGCGTCTTGACCCGTTCGCTCAGGATCCGTTTTGCCCGCCGCCCCCTCCGGCGTCAAACTTTCGTCCGATACTGGCAATTCAGTTGTTTTAGAAACAAGTGACTCCAACCCACGCCCCAAACGCCTTGACTTGGTCATCGCGTTTTCCTCACTCTTAGCAACCTCTCGAAATCAGCCGCGCCCCATCACAATCCCAGCGCCAATCCACGCATCCTACCACCGCAACCAGCATAGTCCATTCTCGTTCACGTGAAAACAGCCTCTTCCACAGATCCACTTGTACCGCGTGCTCCTGGCGATGCAAGCTGAGCGTCGCGGTCCCTCGGAAGTGGTCCGTTGTTCTGTCGGGCATGTGGATATCATTGGACACCAGTCGCCAAGCCGTTGACCCTCGAGCACCTGAACGATGACACGCCGAACCAGTGTGATCGACGGTCGAGGTGGCTTTCGCTCTGGCCCGAACTACCCGCTTTCGTGTCTGCGAACGGGCGAATTTGCCGTACACCGACCGGGCAACTTGCGATCAGGGGCTTGCAAGTTCACGGTAAGTGATTCGCCTGCTTGCGGTTTTGTGACCGCTATCCTCCTCCGGGCGAGGGCGGTTCAGACCCAGTGAGTCTGGCTTGCTAACTTGGATCGTCGCAAAAGGCTTCATAGCGACAGCCGTTTTGGTCGTTGTGATCCTGGTGGACCAACGACACATTGACTGGCGTGGCCGGGGTCAGGGAACTCGGATCTCAGAGGTCTCCCTGCTCTTGCGTCATTCTGCCGGCACCAGGGACGCCGAACTGAAGTGCGGACCGGCTTGGGCTCGGCCGCGGGTGGATGGGTGGCCTGGTTTGGGTCCCGGGTGTTGTTGGATGCGTCGATTCGGTTTTTCGTTGGATGACGCGGGTTGTTTCACGTGAAACACGGAATCGATGGGTTTGGGCCTGTTTGAGTTTGCGAAGCTTGCAGGAGCCTGTTGGCCCTGGGGGCGTACACGCGAGTGGGTGGGGATCGATCCAGCTCGCCGGTTGGCTGAGAAGGCCGGGTGCGAGGGGCGGGGGAGGCAGCGAGGGGGAGGAGGCTGGAGTGCCACTCGGATGGCACTCTTAGGAAGGGTGGATGCGCTGGCGCAGGGGTGCCATTCGGATGGCATTGGACGCCGGGGGCGGTTGGCGGGGAGTGCCATTAGTGTGGCACTTGTCGCCCCGGTGGTGGGGGAGTGCGCGAGGGCCTATAGCAAGCAAACCCGTATCGGCGACGGGAAATGCCGGGGGCCAACCTTCGTAAACTGTTGGGGTTGTTGCGTGGTGGGTCGCGGCGGTTGTTTTTTGCGCTGTGGTATTCGTGCTGCCGGATGCTTTTGGCGCGGATTGGCTGGCTGATGCGCCTGCCGTGCCCCTGCGAGAGCTTGGTCGTGCCAGCCCGCTGCCCTCAAACGAAACCGCCGTCCGCGAACCCTGCCGACTCATCTATCCTGCGACCCCGCAGGTGTCTTTTTCAGGGACGACGATCTACACCGCGGTCGCTTGAAACGGGTGGGTCATCCGCGTACCATAGCCACTTGAAGTTCGATAACTGGGAAATGTCGGATGAGATAGGCTTGTCGCGCCGGTAGCATCGGGGTCTCGGAAGCGGCAAGTTTTGACCGCCGCCGACACCGGCGGTCTGGACAACGTCGTACTCAACGCCGAGTGAATCGTTCCGGTCTCGCGGGGAAAGTGCCCCTGTATGCAAGGCAGTTCTGGACTATGAAGGATACTACTGGGGTTCGTTTCGTGCCTTCGATCCGAGGCAGCACTCGTCTCGTACTTCTGGTCGGCTGCCTGCTCGCGGGAGGATGCGGCGGCGGGGCAAGGCTTAGCTTGGTTCCGATCGATCAGGGGCGCATCTCGCGGACCGAACCCTTCGTCGTCGAACTCCACGCCGCAGAGTGCTACTACTCGATCGACGGGGAGCGAATCCGCATCGCCATAGCTGACGAGAACATCTCTTTGATTGGCGAGTGGGGCAAGCAATCACTTGTGTGGTCGATTGTGCTGGACGGTCTGCCGGCGCACAACGCCCGGGATTATCGGCTCGATCGCAACAGCATTCGCGGGAAACTGCGCCATGGTCCCAAGCACGTTCGCTTCGCGTCGCTCAGCGGTGTTCTGGCGTTGTGGCTTGACGGGGAGAATCGCATCAAGGGGCGACTGCGTGCCTTTGCCAAGCAGCAGCATTTCAATGTCCTGCTCGGGTGGACTGGGGATCGGCAGGTGTTGTTGCTAGGCGATTTTGTTGCCGTGCGCAACTGCGAGCACACCGAGGAGATCGTTCGCAGTTCCGAGACCGACGGCCTTGCGCGGACTGCCCGGACCGGCGATTATGGAAAACCGCGCGCGGTGACCGGGCCGCCAGTCCGCTCCGCGGACGATTCGCGATTTTGAACTTTGAACTGATTAGTCCGCACAGCGGGCCCTACAACTGCAACTCATTCAACTGACCAGAAGTATCGAGCCTGCTCCGACAAATCTGCGCAACCCAAGACGTTTGAGACCGATAAACATACGTCTGCGACGGGCCGGCGTATTGACAAGTGTTCACAACCTGTCTCTACCTCCCATCTTGCTGGTCTTATCCGGACTCTGGTGCGTAGTCCACACACCGGCGGCGTGCGAGAGCCATACGGCCAGTACTGTTAGCCGGGGCGTAACAGGTCAGCCGTCTGCAATGCAAGACCGGGCCGGAAAATGTTAAGATAGGCAACTTGCGCTAACCCCCATGCGCGTTTATGTATACGCACATGGCGTCGGCGACGGTTCACAGC
>Ga0190284_1000136_pt1 | contig 56090 bp, 49 predicted proteins | sample 48691812_MG_FD_161668 | JGI IMG/M metagenome (GOLD analysis project Ga0190284, IMG submission 161668) | Hydrothermal vent microbial mat bacterial communities from Southern Trench, Guaymas Basin, Mexico - 4869-18-1-2_MG | ecosystem: Environmental > Aquatic > Marine > Hydrothermal vents >...
CTGCGGTGAAGTGCTTGGGTGCGCCGGATGCGGGAAATCCGCACGTCCGGTGCGATGAGGGGGGAGGAGCCTTCTGAAAAGGAAGGCCCTCTCCTACTCTACTGCACTTCGTGGTTTACTCGGTTTTGGATTGCACCACGAAGACTACGAAGAAACACGAAGATTGAAGAAAAGTGGATTATACGGGCTTTCACTGTGACAAGCTCCGCAGCAGCTCTCCGGCGAACCGGAGAGCTCCAAGGGAGGTCCACAAGGGAGTGTCCCCTTCTCCTCAATCCTCAGGAGGCGATCCGAGCAGCAATCAAGGGTGGCCGCGAGGGGATCTGAAAGCTCTTGTCCTGTCAGGTATAGTGGAGTTACCCGCAGGAATACTGTGATGTGTCCCTTTCTTTGGGCGCCCTTCTCTATGGGACGGAGCCATCCCGGGAGCCGCCATGCAGACTCGCACCAGCAGTACGTTGCTCGAAGGCCTGAAGGATCCTGCTGACCGGACATCGTGGATCGAGTTCGATCGGCGGTACCGGCCGCTGGTCTTTCTGGTGGCCCGGCGGATGGGGCTTCAGGCGGTCGACGCCGAGGATGCCGACCTGCTCCGGGGCCTGCGCGGTGCCCTCGATCTCGACGGCATCGTGGCCGTGCGCAGGCACTCCAGGCCCGCACCGCTGAAGAGCTCGAAATCCTGGAGCAGATCGGCCAGGGCGCGGGGAGCCTCGTATTCAAGGCTAAGGACCTGGAGCGCGGCGGCACCGTGGCCATCAAGTGCCCGATCGGTCTCGATGTCGGAAACCGCCTCTGTGCCATCTTCGACGAAGCACGCGTCATGGCCGGAACCTACCACCCCCATGTGGCGCATCCATAGCGTTGTGGAAGATCGCCAGCTACCCTTCATGGTGATGGAGTACATCGATGGCCGCCCCCTCACCGAGGCCCTCGAGACGTCCTCTCTCGACGAGCGACAGAGGGGTTTCAGGCAGGTTCTGCGCGGTGTGGAGGCGCTTCACTCCAAGGGGGGCGTCCACCGCGATCTCAAACCGGGCAACATCCTCGTAGACCGCGGCGGCACGGTCAAGGTGCTAGACCCGGGGATCGCGCGCGAAGGCGGGGTATGCCCAGTTGCCGCTGAGCTACGGCGCCGACCTGTGCGGCACACCGGCCTATATAGCGCCCGAACAGAGTCTCGGCGAACCTGCCGCTCCGACGATGGATGTCTTCGCCCTCGGCGTCGTGCTCTTTGAGCTGCTCACCGGGCAGCGACCGTTTTCCGGCACGTTCTCCGGCACCGGCACATCCGACCGCGGTGATCCTTCCCACCTGGGTTCGGGCCCCGCGGTGCACCCCGCGACGCGCCATCTCCTCCAGGCGGTGCGCGAGTGTCACCCGCCTCTGCCGCGGGAGCTCAACGCGCGCATTCCGGGGCCCTTGCAGGCGATCTGCCTGAAGGCCCTGGAGAAGGCTCCCGCCGATCGCTATTCCTCGGCGCGGTTCTTCGGTCTCGACCTCGACCGTTTCTTCCGGGGGGAAGCCGTGGTGGCCGATCCGCGGCGCCTGTCACAGGTGCTGGAGCACGGCGTGGACCGGCATCTTGCCGACCTGGAGAGGTGGCAGGCGGACCGGCTGGTGAGCACACGGGAGAGGGACAACCTGGTGGGTAAGTACGACCGGTTGCGCCAGCGGGAGGAGTTCTGGGTTCTCGACAGCCGCAGGATTTCCACCTCCCAGGTGATCCTGCATCTGGGCGCATGGAGCTGCATCGTCAGCGCCGTGCTCATGTTCTGTTTCGGCTGGAAAGAACTTTCGCCGGTGCTGCGCGCCGGGCTGCCCGTCACGCTCTTCACGGCGCTCACGGCGTCGGGGCTCGTTCTGTGGCAACGCCGGACCCGCCGGGTCGCCCTGGTGCTGCTCATGGCCGGCTGCCTGATCTGGCCGCTCCTGACAGCCACGATCATGTTCACCCTGGACTGGTTACCCCCTGACGATCGATCCGTGGAGGCTGTTGCAGGAGAAAGGGCCACGATAGGCTCGGCTGAGCAGGATGACGGAACCCCGCCGCAGCCTGCGCGCGACCTCATCGAGGGATTCATGAGCAACGACCAGCTCATGGTCGGCGCGGCCACGTGGTTCCTCGTCAGCATCCTGTTCTGGCGCCGCACCAGAACGGCTGGTTTTTCACTCATCGCCGGGATCAGCGCCCTGGTCCTGGCCACATCGCTCTTTGCGTTCCTCGACCTGCGGGATCTCTGGGAGCAGCAGCGTTTCGATGTCGTCGCAACGTGGTATCTGGCACCTGCCAGCGTGATCCTCGGGTGGGCGATCCTTCTCGACCTCAGGTGGCGCAGCGGTGCTCTGTCGGCGCCCTTGTACGCGGTGAGCATCACAGTTCTGCTGTTGGCTCTGACCTGCCTGGCGCTGGAAGGCGAATGGGCAGAATGGCTCGGTGTCGAGGCATCGTCTGCCGGCAGCATCGACCGGATCGCCTACAGCCTGATCACCAACGGCGGGCTCTATCTGCTCGGCGGTGTTCTGGCCGAGAGATCACGGCGCAGCCGCTGGCTGCGGCGCATCGCCACCCTGCTCTTCTGGCTGACGCCCACCCATCTCATGGCGCCTATAGCCTATTTCGTGCTGAAGGAAAAATGGGCATGGGATCTGCTGCCGGCGGGGTGGACCCTGTCGGAGCTGATTCTGCCCCTGGCTGCGCTGGTTTTCGTTTTCGCCAGTGTCCCCAAGCAGATAGTGTCCCCAAGCAGATGAAGTCGTTCTTCTTCTCCAGGCTGTTCTATATCGCCCTCGCGGTGATCTGGCTCACCTATCGGCACTTCACCGATCTTTTCGCCTGGCCCCTCACCCTGTCGCTTTGCGGGCTCGTGCTGCTGGTGATTGCCTGGCGCTTTCCCGCGCTCTTCAGCCGGCGTGATCGGCACTAGAGAACCTGGACTAGATGCCGATCAGCTCGTACTCCATGGAGCCCAGACCGATCGCCTCGGCGTGCCGCAGTTGAACGTAGGGATCGACGCCGGGGTATGACATGTCGGCGAGGGTTTTTCCCTGTTCCTCGCGGATCAGGTCGAGGCTGGCGGCGTCGATGGCCACGGGATCGGTGCCGGCCAGGATGCCGATGTCGGGAATGATCGGCGTCTGTTGGGTGCTGAAGCAGTCGCAGTCCTTGGTCACCGAGAGCAGGAAGTTCATGTATCCCACCTTGCCCGGCTTGCCGATCACCGCGCCGAGGGCGTGCTCGGCCATGCGCTGCTGCAGGTCGTAATCTTTGCGCTTCCAGTCGAACTCCACGGCGTCGAAGAGGCAGACCGTCAGGCATTCCCCGCAACCGATGCACCTACGGCCGTCGATTGCCGCGATCTCGCCGTTTTGGGAGATCGCGTCTTCCGGGCAGTGATCGAGGCACACCCAGCACCCTGTGCACTTCTTGGCGGCGATCGCCGGCTTCATGACCGAGTGCTGGCGCAGCTTGCCCTTGCGGCTGGCGAGCCCCATTCCCAGGTTCTTGATGGCACCGCCCAGCCCGGTTCCGATATGCCCGGTCACATGGGAGAGCACCATCATGGCGCCGGCATCCAGCGCCATGCGGGCGATGGACACCTTCTCGAAGATCTTACCGGGGATGGCCACCTCGCGCGCCATGTTGCCGAGGAGGCCGTCGGCGATGACGATCGGCGCGCGCACGTTTTGTGGCGTAAAACCGTGCTCGAGAGCGAGCTGGATGTGCTCGACGGCGTTGTTGCGCGGGCTTTTGTAGAGCACGCAGGTCTCTGTCAAGAACACTCTGCCGTGGCGTTTTTTGACCGCCTCGACCACCGGCTTGACGAGCTGCGGGGGGATGTGCGTGTCGTTTTTACGGTCGCCGAAGTGCAGCTTGACGGCGGTGAAATCGTTACGGCCCACGCAGGCGCCCAGATCGGCGGCCTCGAAGAGCAGGCGGACCTTGCGGGCGAGGGCTTTCGGTTTTTCCTCGCAGTCTACGGCTTGGAAGAAGACCTTGGAGGCACTCATCACTTCTCGTTCCACAATCAAAGCCTCTATCGTCGGATATCGCGACGAACATCTTTCTGCGTCCGGTAATCAGATCATATTACCGTCGCTCGGTCCCATTTTCAAAGGTTCGGTCAGACTCCCCAGACCAGAAAGGCCGCCAGCAGGACGGCGATCAAGAGCGCCAGAATCAGTGTGATCGGCAGGCCGAAGAACGTGGTGCGCGACCGATCGGACCGGCGGCTGCCGAACTCTTGGGCGATGAAATCGTCGTAGTCGAAATCGTCGTCGCCGCCGTATCCATTGCCGTAACCCTCGGGGATGTCGGCCCCGGCGAGATCGGCGTCGACAGCCCAGCCGGTAGACTCGTCCGATCCGCACTCCGGGCAGGAACTCGCGCCGGCACGAACCTCGGCACCGCAGTGCGGGCAGACGAAAGACCGGGGGGCACTTCGCTTGCGTCGACGCCTGCGCTTCCACATCATGACGCTCTCCATCGAGCCGCCGCCGGGCTCGTTCAAATCTCAACGGCGGCTACAAGGGTACATGATCATTCCCTCGAGGGCGACAGTCTACTCCGATATCGCCGTCCGAACTCCGCAAGATCCCGGCGGTAGGAGGTCGGCATACTCGCGTGTGGTCTGTTACTGTTTAACGAGGAATCAGTTGAGCGAGTAGGTAAAATATCTATCGATAAATTTTCATATCAACAAATCGTGATGTATACTTTCGTGGCCATTGAAAATAAGCACACAATTCACGCGATCTCTCCGCTAATTTTAAGGCTCTTGTAAGGGTGATTTTCGATGCGGTACATCATGGTTTTTCCGGTTCTCCTGTGCCTGGCGGCGATCGCCTTTCCGTCCACCATTTGCGTCCCCGACGATTATACAATGATCCAGGACGCGATCGACGCGGCGACCGATGGCGACACCATCGTCGTGCGACGTGGCACGTATTTCGAGAACATCGAGATTCGCGACAAGTACATTGTCGTCAAGAGCGCACGCGGTCCCGAGGTCACGATCATCGACGGGATGCAGTCCATGAGCGTCGTGAAGTTCGATGGCCAGCAGGCATCCGCACCGATTCTCGAGGGATTTACCCTGACCAACGGCAGTGCGTCGAAAGGTGGAGGCATCTACTGTCACAAATCGTCGTGCCCGGAGATCATCAACAACATCATCGCGTGCAATCATGCCGACAGCGGGGCCGGTATCTACTGCAAGGATTCCTCGCCCACCATATCGCACAATGTCATATCGGGTAACGTGGCTAACAAAGACGGCGGTGGCATCTACTGCTACAAGAAATACGCCAACCCGACAATCATCAACAACACGGTTTACGGCAACACCGCAGGTGACGAGGGTGGGGGAATCGAATGTCATGACGCCTCGCCCGAGATCGTGAACACCATAGTATGGCACAACCTCGCGCCTGTGGGACCTGAGATCCACATCTCACGCTGCGGTGCTCCGAACGTGACCTTTTGTGACGTCAGGGGCGGGTACTCCGGCACCGGAAACATCGATGCCGATCCGCTCTTCGTGGCTGCAGCCGACGGAGACTTTCATATTCTCTACACCTCACCCTGCCGCAACGCCGGCGACGATACGGCGCCCAGCCTCCCCGCCGAGGACTTCGAGGGAGATCCGCGTATCGGGTGTGGATTCGTCGACATCGGCGCCGACGAGTTCTACTGCCATCTCTACGCTACGGGGCCGGTGTCGCCGAGCAAGAAGTTCGAGATCATGGCGGTGGGCAAACCCCGTTCGCTGGCGACGCTCGGCCTGGGATCGGGTCTTCAGGATCCGCCTCTGGGCGGCGTCCTGTGGCTTCTTCCGCCGATCACGCGCATCAGCATGGGGATGATTCCGGCCAGTGGTGTGCTGGTCTACAATGTCACGGGGCATCCCAACTGGAAGCCTGGAGACAGCTATCCTTTTCAAGCCATCATCAGTCTTCCGGCACACGGGCGGATTCTGACTAATCTAATGGTTCTGGACGTCGAATAGGGGGATCTCGGATCGGTTCGATCGTTCGATCGAAGGCCAGGGGGTGCGGCGAAAAACCGCACTCCTTGGTTTTTTTTTACGGAACGCGGGGCTGGTCGTCGATGACCTGCCCGGGCGGCGCGACCCGACCGGCGGCGCCCCTCGATCGAGAGAGCCGCGGATCAACCAGATCTTTGGGCTCGACAGAGCCGATCCCATCCCGCGAAACGCCATGTTTTCGGGAAAGATGCGCACTGCCGCGGTTTGACCGCGTGGATCCGGCAGGTCGAATCGCTCGCCAGAAAAACGCACGTGTGATCGGCCCTCTCGCTCAGGCTGAGGCCCTTCCGGTTCTCCGTCAGGCGGGTGTAACGATCGGCGAACTCCTCCGGGGAGAGAGCCAGGCTGCGGGCGATGCGCTCGAGCTCACCATCCTGCAGAAGAACATAACCACTCACGCGGCAGCAATTTCCACATCGATCGCAACGGAATTTATCGGCGGTGTCCATCCTGGTGATCCCGTTTGAGAACAAAGAGTTTTCGTGAGGCAAAGATCCTCGGGTCAGGTGTTGTACGCAGATACTTGACAGCTTTCGGTGGGTACGGCCAGGACAAATGCGCGAACGAGGTCAAAAGCAGTATAAAAACGGATCCTCGAACGCACCGTGAGCTCGATGTCGCGGTCCTTCATGGTGATCACGTCGCGAACCGTCACCGGTCGAAACACCCATCTCGGGAAGCAAGTCCAAAATCCGTCTCTGCGCGGCTAGGCTCGGTATCGATGGCCTTAGCCTCCAGAGCGGCATCTTATGAAGGCACGGATGGTTTCAGAGGGAGGCCACCGATCCTTCTGCACGGTGGAAGGGGTTAAGAAAACCGGGGTTGTGAAATACGTCTCGATGCCGTAAATTAACTGTCAGAGAAGAGAGGAGGATGACCTTGAAACCCCATGTTGTGGTGCACAATGAAGTCAGCGCCGACGGCCGCATGGACTGGTACGCCGGCGATCTGGGACTGTACTACTCGATCGCCGGCAGGTTGGGCGCCGACGCGACTCTCTGCGGCAGCCATACCATCCTCTCCGGTCTCGATCGATTCGCTTCTGACGAGAGCATGGCTGGTGCCGACGAGACCGAACTCTATGGAAAGCCGGGGAAGCTCGTCGTCATCGACAGCCGCGGTCGGATCGGGATGGACGACTGGCAGTTGTTGACGCTCCAACCCTACTGGAACGAAATAGTGGCGCTTTGTTCCGAGATCACGCCGCGTTGGTACCTGGCCGGTCTGGACGAGGTGGGGATCGAGTACATCCTGTGCGGCAGCGACAACGTGGACCTTGCCGCCGCGCTCGCCGAGCTGGGAGAGCACCAGGGTGTACGCGTGATTCGCGTCGACAGCGGAGGCACGTTGACCGGGCAGCTCCTGCGTGCCGGACTGATCGACGAGGTGAGCATCTTGATCGACCCCTGCATCGTCGGCGGCGAATCCCCGGCGGCGGTGTTCAAGGCCAAAGATCTCACATCGGAGAGCGGCATTACGCGGCTGAGACTGCGGCACGTGGAAAAGCTTCCGCACGACGTTTTATGGTTGCGGTACGACGTGAGCCCGTAGCGATAGGATCGAGAGCTGCGTCGCTGAAGCATTCCCCCCCCCAAAGGTACCGCCATCGGCGCGATGCAGATCTCAACCCAGTTCGAGCCAAAGATGGGATTGATTTTTGCGCAGTTCCTTCGAATTCTCGTGATTTGATGTAAAATATAAGTTTTTCTTGTCACTCCTCACTCCAAGACGAGAGTGCGGTTTGACGATCGCCGTCACCGATCAGGTCGGATGGGGTGGGCGATGGCGACGAGGTGGCATGTCTGCTACGTGACGTGAGTCCGGAGGGTTCAGATGGTTTTCTTTCGGCGCAATCGTGACAAGATCGAGAAAATGCTCGACGACTACTTCGAACACTGCGACAGTTGCGTCAGACTTTTCGCCGAAGCGTTCGAGATCTTCTTGCACGACGGTCATGGCGAGTTGTTTAGCTCAGCGGTCCAGTCCTGTCATGAAGCCGAGTCGGCGGCGGACGATCTGCGCCGGGAAATCGAGCTGACGCTTTACGGTAAAGGGCTGCTGCCCGACTCTCGGGGCGATATTCTCGGTCTGCTGGAAACCTACGACCGATTGCCCAACATCGCAGAGAGCATTCTGTTTTCGATGTTGTGTCAAAAGACCAACCTTCCCGAAGTGTTGCGCGCCGACTTCAAAAAACTCGTCGACCTGAACCTCGAGGCCTACTACCTGGCGCGCAAGTCGGTCGACGCACTGATGAACAATCCCAAGGCGACGCTCCACGCGACAAAAGATGTCGACGAAAAGGAGAGCGAGAGCGACCGATGCGAACGAGCCATCATATCTCGCGTGTTCGCCGGTGAATTCGACGCCTTCGATAAGCTGTTGCTGCGTGATCTGGTGTTGCTGATCGGCGACATCTCGGATCGTGCCGAAAGAGCCGCCGATCGCATTTCGATCGTGGCAATCAAGCGGCAGATTTAGACGATGATTTGGCAGGTTGGTTCTGGCATCTATCTCGGTTGGTCCCTGGGCACAAACGATTCCTCCAACGTTTTTGGAACCGCGGTCGCCTCGAACATGATCCGCTTTCGCACGGCAGCGATCCTCTGTTCGGTGTTCGTCGTGCTCGGAGCGGCACTCGAGGGGCACGAGGGCTTCGAAACCTACAACGAGCTCAGCCCTGTAGGCCTGAATCTGGCCTTCCTCGTCTCCCTCGGCGCGGCGATGACGGTCACATTGATGAGCATTCGGGGATTGCCGGTCTCGACCTCCCAGTCGGTGGTCGGCGCGCTGGTCGTCGCTGGCTTGTATGAGGGGAACTTGGATACATCGTCGCTGGCCAAAGTGGTCGTCTGCTGGATTGCCACACCTTTCGGCGCAGCACTGATCACCATCGTCATCTACTACGCTCTGGGTAAGTTGATGAACCGGCTGGCACCGAGTATGTTCCACTACGACAGCGGACTGCGCGCGCTGCTCATCATCGCCGGTAGCTACGGCGCCTACGCGCTAGGCGCGAACAACGTGGCCAATGTCACCGGTCCGTTCGTCGGCGGACCTGAAGGTCTGTCCCCGACGGCGGCGACGTTGATCGGTGGTAGTGCTATCGCCCTGGGAGTGATTACCTATTCGCGCAACGTGATGATGACCGTCGGAAAAAAACTGGTCCCTCTCGATGCATTTACCGCCTTTGTTGCGATTCTCTCCGAGGCGATAACCGTGCATATTTTCGCCGTCATCGGCGTACCGGTCTCGACTAGCCAAGCGATCGTTGGCGCGGTTCTGGGCATCGGCCTGGTCAAAGGAGCGAAAACGATCAACCGTCGTACGGTGCTGAGGATCCTCTTCGGTTGGATCGGCACACCGGCGATCTCCGCGGCGATCGTGGGTCTGCTGATTTTGGCTGGATCCTTCTTCGGATTGTTATGATGCGATTCGTGGGGCCAAAGCCCGGCCATAGGCCAGCGAGGTTTCGGCACCACCGGATATAAACAGCCCGCCCCGATCTTGGCACGAGGCCGGCGTTTGCTCTTAACCGCTGTACGCGGATCAGTGTCTATGCCTGATGTTATTTGTAGCTGAGGGATTGCACAACATCGGTTTTCGAGCTTGCGGCTCGGCCTGCGGCAACGAGCGGCTGAAATCAGTAAACGAGTGGATACCAACGGGATGACCGACTACTACGCTCAACGACTATCAGGCCGTCGCTTGCAGAAGTGTTATGAGCTGGCGACGTCTCGGGTGCATCAGTATCTGGAGAATGAGATCCTGCACGTGCTCGGGCGGCTCGGAACCGGCGACGTCGTACTCGAGCTCGGCTGCGGATACGGTCGTGCGGCGATGCGATTCGCAGAGTGCGCCGGAAAGATCGTCGGTATCGACGTGGCCGAGGAGAGCCTGTCGCTGGCGCGAATGCTGTGCGGTTCGGGCTCACGCTGTGAATTCCTGCAAATGGATGCCTGTCATATGACCTTCGACGATGATACGTTCGACGTGGTTATTTGCATCCAGAACGGGATCTGCGCTTTCGGAGTTCCCCACGTCGAGCTACTGAGGGAGGCGCTGCGCGTGGCCAAGCCGGGCGGTAAGATCGTTCTCTCGACCTATTCCGAGGCGTTTTGGCCGGAGCGTTTGATTTGGTTCGAGCTGCAGTCCGCGGCAGAACTTCTCGGTCCGATCGATATCGCTGCCACAGGCGGAGGTGTCATCGTCTGCAAGGACGGTTTCCGCTCCGGTGCTCTCACCCGCCATCAGCTCCAAGCCCTGTGCGCACGCTTCGAGCTCGAAGCCGAGATTACCGAGGTCGATCGATCGAGCCTGTTCTGCGAGGTGATCAAGCCGGCTGCAGTATAGAGCTATAGTATTCACTTTTAACGAAGCTCGGGTCGTGCGAGTAGAATCGAGCTAGTGGCGAGGCTCTTGATTCTTACGGCCATGGCAGCCGTTGACAGGAGGGAAGTAGGATGACTCTGATTGTCATACCGCGAGCGGATATGTGTTCTTTCTCGGTTATCGGTGTCACGACCGCTCCTTCATGCTCGCCTCCAGGGAAGCCGTATCGCGGCGATTCAACCCCCCGCCGATCGACTCTCCGCTGGTCCACTGAACCGTACCGTCCGCGATGAAGCGGTCGCCGACGGTCAAAAATCGCTCCTCAAAAACTGACTATTTATTCGCTTCGATGATCGTAGTCACCTTACTTCTTCTGTATCAAACCGTGCCGCTCACCGACCACGCAGGATCTGGATCAGCTTTTCCTGAGAGTACACGGGAAGCGTGGCCTGTTTGAATCCGCGGATGTCGCGGGTGACGATGCCGTCCACCTCCGCATTCGAGGCCGCACCGTGAACGACGGCGTCTTCGAAAACGACGAAAGGAATGAAATTTCGACTCTCGATCACCCTGTCGCATCCCATTCGATTACTGCTCTCAGCAACGCCTGTTGGATCCCAGGATCGCTCGAAAGGTGGTCTCCGCCCTTGACGATCACGAGTCTTGATCTGGCCAGTCTTTTGTGAAGCTTCCAGGCGAAGATCGGAGGACAGATCACATCGCGTGCCCCATGAACGATCGTTGTAGGTATGTTCTCGATCAGATTTGCGTTGTTCAGGATCTGCTCGTCTTCCAGGAAAAAGCGGTTTGCCTGGTAGTGGGAGTTGATTCTCATTTCGGGAAAGGTCGCTTCGAATGCCGATATTTCGTCGTCGGGGCTACCGGGAACCACGTCGAAGAAGCTGTATTCATATTCGGACTGGATGGCACACCACTTCCTCTTGTCTTCGTCTTTGGAATCTTCGATCAACCGGTGCAGGCGCTCCTGAATTCTGTCTTCGCCGTGCGGCAGACGGGTCACGAACTTCTCCCACGCTTCGGGCGAAAAGCGCGCCGCACCCGACTCGGAGTAGAAGTAGTCCTGGTCCTTCCATCCGCAGGTGAAAACGCCCCGCAGAAGCATCTTCGACACATGGCTGGGGTTGGCTTCGGCGTACAGCAGCGCTAGAGTGGTTCCCCACGAGCCGGCGAATATCTGCAAGGGGATACCGATGTTCAGATGGTGGCGCAGCCTCTCGATGTCGGAAACCAGGTCGTGCGGGGTATTGTCGCGGATTTCAGCCCGGGGAAGACTCTTGCCGCCGCCCCTCTGGTCATGGGTCACGACGAGATACTTATCCGGATCGAACCATCGCGCGTCGTCGTCGTTGCAGCCGCAGCCCGGTCCGCCATGCAGAAAAAATACCGGAACGCCCTTCGGATTCCCGTACAGGGCGTACCGGATCTTGTGAAGATCGCTAACGGTGAGATGGTCTTCCTCGAAGGGCGGAACAGGCGGCCGAAGCTCGAGGTCACGCGATGGTGAACCTTGTTTGTTCATTTTGGGCCTCCAGCACAATATGCCTCTGATTCTGCCAATTCTCTCGTTTCGCCGGACAGGAGGGAAGCGGAAAAAAAAGGAATAACAAAAATGTTCCGATTCTCTTTAACTGAATAGAAACCGCTGTTACCTCGGAAAGATGACATGAACATGTGAGGTTCATCTGAGACGCCGAATGTTGATTTTTGCCTCTCTGGTCCCGGTCTTTTTCGCAGAGCCGGTCACAAAGCCAACGCCGGGAGCGCGGAGAAAAGAACAGGCCCGCCTGCAAGAGCTGATGCGCGGCTGCACCGAGACGCTCAACTGGTGTTTCGATGCCGACGAAGCCAAGAAAAGAGCCAAAAAGGAAGAGAAGCCGATCCTCCTGTACGTCCAGTGTACCGACGATGACAAAGGTTATGCTTCGGCCCTGGAATCGATTCGGGCTCCCGGCATCGCCTGGCGCGACAACGGCCTGCAGAAGGATCTCCTGTTCCGGGCGGGGCCGCTGTCGTATCGAGAGATCGAGGAGCTGATCGAACGCCGGTTTGTTCCGCTGTGCCTGACGTACAAGCAGTCACAGCCGTGGGTTTCCGGATCAAGAAGGAAACAAGGACCCGTTGGCCGACCCGGGATTGTCGGCGAAGGACTTCATTATCCCCGCTCTGGCGGTGGTACGCCGAAACGGCAAGCTCCATCACAAGATTCACCGCATCGGTATATATCGCTAATAATACTATGGCTGAAAACACTGGGGCTGTCAGTGCCGGGGCGATAGGATTGGCCGGCGACTGCCGTGTAGATGTAATCAACTCTATATTTTGGGGCAATTTGTTACTCGGGCTTAATGCTGAAGTTTCATCGACACCATCAGGAAGTTCGGCATCCGGCCGTTCCTTTGTCCTGCAAAGGCTCCCAACTGCAACGCTTACGCGGAGCGATTCGTCAGGTCGATCGAGTACGAGTGCTTGAATCGCATGATCTTCTTCGGTGTGAGATCCATTGACCGGGCGATCAAGAACTACCTCGCTCACTACCACGGCGAACGCAATCACCAACGCATTGAGAACGAGATCATATCTCCTGAACCGACCATCGTGAATTCAACTGGGGATGTCTGTTGCCGCGAACGTCTTGGTGGGATGCTTCGGTACTACTCTCGCAGGGCTGCTTGATTTTATTTTACAATTGCATAGAAATACCTCTATCCCAACAACGGTAGAAGTCTGTCATCAATCAGGCTTTCACAGTCGGCAATGGTTTGACAAAGAACGCCAGAAGACTATCGAGCCAACTTCCCACTCTTTTCTCGCGCTGATCTATTGTTCCTGATCCGAGTTGAAGATCGTTCGTATTTAGGGACCATACGAGCTCAACCGGCCGGCGAGATTAGACCCCTTCTTGCGGCAGATACTCCTTGACAGGAAAAAAAATTACCTTAGGCTAACTGTTCAGGTGGATTGGGAGCCGTAGCCATGCTAAGACTGACTCCGAGCCAGGAAAACTACCTCGAGTGGATCTACCGTCTCTCGAAGAAGGGGCCGGTCAGGATCGGGGAGTTGGCCGTGCGGCTCAACGTCAAGCGTCCCAGTGTCAGCCGGGCGGTGAGGGACTTGGCAAAGGTCGGGCTCGTCGATCATAAAACATATGGTGATATAAGATTAACCGATGATGGCCAGCAAATCGGAGCGGCGATCGTGCGGCGGCATGGTTGTCTGACGCGGCTCCTGGTCGAGATCCTCGGCATACATCCCGACAAAGCTGAACGCGAGGTACACCGGATCGAACATGTTCTGCGTGAGGAGGTCCTTTTGAGGCTGGAGGTGCTCGTCGACTTCGCCCTCTCCTCCGAGGCTTGGATGAAGAGACTCAAGCATCGTATCCATAATATTGAAAAAGGATTAGAGCAGAATTTGAATTTTCGGATCGGTGAGACGACAGTTCACGGCGGTGGGGACCGGGAAAAAGGGGATTAGGCGGTGACAGCGTTCAAATGAGACGCTAAGAGTTAGCATAGGCTTTTTTAGTTAGCAGATGCAAATATTGCCGCCTGCCGTCACACTTTTATTGTTGGCTCGCACGGAGGTGGAGAAACTCTACGTGACTCCGGCGGATGATCCCATCGTCTACCGGATCCTGGAGTTCAAAGACCGTGTGTTGATGTGTGTCAATCGCACCGACTCACCGATGAAGCCGAGTGCAAGGGGATCCGGATCGACGGCGCGCCGTGCAGGTTTGTTTCAGGTTGTCACAGGTGGTGAGGATGCTGGGGGTGTCATGAAATCGATCACGCTCATGATCAGAGGCTGACAGGATCCGCTGAAGGCGACATGCCGAGATCAGAGCGCTGATCGTCGGTTGTGCTTCGAGATATTTTCGATTCTGACCTTTTTAAGCAGTTGGATACAGACAATGCACATCATAACCGGGCTGCTCCTTGCCGGGCTGGCAGGCATGAAAAAAAACGGCGCCGCGAACGACAGCGTTCAGGTCCCGCGGTTCACCACCGGGCCGGTGCAGACCGCTCACGTTCTTCCTGGCCGTCTGCGCCTGCGCGTGCCGTCGCTGAAGGATAATGAAACCGGCCGCCAGGTGGTGGTCGAGCGGATGTCGCGCATCGAGGGTGTGGAGTCGGTGGCGGTTACGGCGGTGTCGGGTAGTGTCGTGATCCGTTACCTTGAAGGGCTCGTCGAGCCAGCACTCCTCTTTGCGGCCCTGGTCCGGCTGCTCGAACTGGATGAAGAGATGGAAGCCGCCCGCGATCCGATCCTGACCCGTGAGCTGCGCAACCTCGGGGACAGTGTCAATCGTGCCGTGCACGAGAAGACGGGTGGATTGATCGACCTCTGGTCGTCGCTCATGATCCTGTTGGCCGGTGTTGGAGTACGGAACATGGCCCGCGATCCGACCCGCGCCTTTCCCGCCGGATTCAGCCTCGTCTGGTGGGGCTTGAGCTCTTTGAGGAGCAGACGTTGATGCCGGTACGATCGATCGGTAACACCCGACCGATCTGGCGTGCGTGTGGCGTTGTGACGATGTGCGCGATCTAATCAGGATGTCAACGGATGGGATTGAAAAAAAAACTCATGCAGCCCCTGATTCGTCCGAGAGTGGTTCACAGCCTTCCCGGTCGGCTCAGAATCCACCTGCCTTTCATTTCCAGAATCGATCCTGCACGGAGCGATCTGGTGCAGATGGTGTCCAGGCTGACGGCGGCGCCGGAAGAAATTTATAGCGCTGACGTTTCGCCTGCCTCGGGAAACGTCTTGATCCTGTATGACAAGCGCAAGCTCTCGGACAATGAGGTGCTAAAGTATCTGCAAGGGCTGCTAGAGATCTTCCTCGAGAACCGCGAGCGATTTCAGGCGCTTCCGCCACACAAGCTCTCCGTCACGACGGAGAGGATGCTGGCGATCGTGAAAGGCGCGTTGGGACGCAGACTCGTCCTCGACACCGAAGTGGAGATTCCAGACGATGTTTTCGCGTAGGAAACGACCGCTCATGCAGTGTGAGGTGATCCACGATCTTCCCGGACGGATGCGCATAAGCTGTGATGCCCTGCGATATCTCGATCCGCAAACCGCCGAGATCGGGAGCCGGCTGGTCGATACGGCGCCGATCACATCTACCCGTGTCACCTCTATCACGGCCAACGTGTTGGTCTATTACGACCGCGAGGAATACATACCCTCGGAGATCCTCGAGCTCGTCGAACTCACCATCGGCGCCTACTCGATGACTGCCTACAAGGCCCAGCGCGCTGAGCACAGCCAACTCACGTTGAAAGAGCGGCGCCTTCAGGAGGAGTCGGTTTCCGACATGGCTGGTCGGGTGATCGTGACCACGGTGACGCTGCTCTTTTCGTGGTTGCGCCGGAGCCGTGCTCAGCCGCCCGCGACCCTCTTGCGGCGTTTCACCACTATGCCCGCTCTGACCAGCCTGAGCCTGGCGGCTCCCATCTTCCGCAGCGGTCTGGAGTCGCTGCGCAACCGGGGGCGTCCCAATGCCGACACGCTGAGCGCTACGGCGATCCTGGCCAGCCTGCTCAGCGGCCGGGATGTGGCTGCGCTGACTATCATCTGGCTCGCTGACATTGCCGAACTGCTCACGGCCTACACCATGGAGCATACACGCAAGGCGATCCGCGAAATGCTCTCCGTCGGAGAGGAGGTTGTGTGGCGCATCGGAGCGGACGGTGTAGAGGAACGCGTCGACCTCGAAAACCTGCAGATCAATGATCGTGTCATGGTGCACACCGGCGAGAAGATCAGCGTCGACGGCGTGGTCGAGACCGGCGAGGCCGCAGTGGACCAGGCGTCGATCACCGGCGAGTTCATGCCGATGCGCAAGACGCCAGGAGACCCGGTCTTCGCAGGTACGGTAGTGAAGACCGGACGGCTGGTCATCCACGCGCAGAAGGTTGGCGATCAAACCGCAGTAGCCCGTATCGTGCACCTCGTGGAGGAGGCGTCGCACCGCAAGGCTGCTGTCCAGACGATCGCCGATCGTATTTCGGCCCAGTTCATCCCGGTCAATTTTCTGCTGGCCCTGTTGGTCTATTTCGTCACCGGCAAGACCAGCCGCGCCCTGAACATGCTGATCATCGACTATTCCTGCGGTGTCAGGCTCTCCACGGCGACAGCGCTGTCAGCTTCGATCTGTTCGGCAGCGCGCAACGGTATTCTCATCAAGGGCGGCAACTATCTCGAGATGTTGTCCGAGGCCGACACCCTCATCCTCGACAAGACCGGCACCATGACCGAAGGCCGCCCGCACGTGACCAGCGTGATCCCGATGCGGACTGACATCTCGCAGAAAGAGGTGTTGCAGATGGCGGCGGCCGCCGAGGAGACCAGCACCCACCCGATGGCCGTGGCTGTACTCGCCCGGGCACGCCGCAGCGGTTGGCGCATCCCCAAACACACGAACAGCGAGGTTTACACCGCCCGCGGAGTGGAGACGCACGTGGGTGATTCCGTCGTGCGCGTCGGCAGCCGACTGTTCATGCAGGAACTGGGCATCGATCTGGACGGGGCCGACGAGCGCGTGCGCCAGATGGCCAGAAAGAACGAAAACATCATCTACGTGTCCAAGGGTGACGAGCTCCTGGGCGTCCTCGGTATACAGGATGCCCTGCGGGAGAACATGAAGAAGGCCCTCAACCGCCTGCGCCATACCGGTGTGGACGACATCATCCTGCTTACCGGAGATGTGGAACAGCATGCCGAGATCGTGGCTGCGCGGATGGCCATGGATCGCTATGAAGCCGAGGTCATGCCCGAAGACAAGGCGGAGACCGTGCTGAAGCTGCAATCCAAGGGAACGCGGGTGGTGATGGTGGGGGACGGCATCAACGACGCGCCGGCTCTCGCTTATGCCGAGGTCGGCATCGCCGTGGGCGGTACGCGCACCGATGTCGCCATGGAAGCCGCCGATATCACCATCACCAACGACGATCCACTCATGATCCCCGGCGTAATCCGCATGGCGCAGAAGACGATGCGCGTGGTGCGTCAGAACTTCATCACCGCCATCGGTGTCAACACCGCAGGTATCGTGCTGGCCTCTGTGGGGGTGCTGCCCGTCTTCTGGGGCGCGGTGTTGCACAACACCTGCACCGTTGCGGTCGTGTTGAATTCTTCGCGGCTGCTCTTTCACGATGTGGAGCGTGATCGATGAGCTCTTTGAACGGTAACAAGCCGAGTTTGACCTTGCTGCATGCGCTGCCCGGACGGATCAGGGTCGGTCTTTCCCATGCACCGCTGGACGTGGACGAGATGAAAGCCGCAGTGCTTGGGCACTCCGGCCTGCAAATGGTCAGCTATACACCGGTCATACGTTCGTTGCTGGTCCGTTTCGATCAGTCGCAAATCACACCTCAGGAGATTTTTTTTCGAATCGCCCTGGCCCTGTCGCTGCAGCGCGATATGGCGCCGGTGCGGATCATCGTGGAGCCGCGCCGTCCAGGCACCTCGGACAGTGCAACCCTCTCGGGTTTCCTGCTGCTCGGCGCCGTGGCGACCCGCCTGTCGCGTCAGGATCCCAAGATCATCAGACCCTTCGAGCTCGTAGCCGGTCTGGGCACGACCTACGCTGTGCTCGATCACGGCTGGCGCGAGGTACGTGAGCGTGGATATTTCGATCCGGAGGTGCTCTCTCTCGGGTATCTGATCACGGCTTTCTTACGTGGCAATTTTTTCAAAGCCTCGGTTGTGACCTGGCTCATGACCTTCGGCCGCCACCTGCTCGAGGCGCCGCGTGTCAACATCGAATTGCGTCCTGTCGAGATCAAAGCCGCAGGGCAGGATACGCCGCGCTACGAGGTGGTCGTGGGGCCTGATCTGGAGGCCTCCGATCAGATACATATCTTCGACATGATCAAGGGTTTTCTAAGATACGCCCTCACCGGTGGAGCGGCGCATAGCCAGCGCAACCTGATGGACGAATTCCGGTCCGTTTCTCATTTGCACGGCGAAGTATTACATGGATTGGGACGGATGTCACAGGGCATCCCCATGCATTTCAAATAGGAGATATTGAACGATGGCGATCAATTCGAATCATATCACGGGATTTCTGGTCGGTCTTGGTGTGGCCGGGGTCGGATTCTACGTTTACAGGAAGAACCAGCGCAATGTCGATGCCTGGCTCAACCGCCAGGGCATCAACGTGCAGAGCTCAGGAGGTAAGGATCCGGCCGCCATGTCGATGGAGGAGCTGGTCATCGAGAAGGAACAGCTCGAAGACCTGATCGCCGAGCGTGAGATGGCTGCCCAGGCGGAGAAAGCTCCTGAAGCCGCTGGCTAGAGCTGCGCCTGCCCCATAAGTATCCCGCAGCGCATTCACGATAATCCCTCCCGGAGCACAAGTGCATAGACCATGTCATGGAAACGTGCGTATCCTCTCCACAGCGATTGGAATCCTGGCGGGCCATCACATCATTCCATATCCGCACACCCTCGTCATCACCCGACTTCACCTCGATCAGGTCCAATCCCTCAATCTGCTCAACCCGCTCAGGAACGCCCTGCGGAGCCGCGACCTCGTGGCCCAAACGCCGCGGATTCCATTCTCTGCCACCCGCGCCCCGAGGCAATGGCGCAGGCAACTTCCAATAGCCCTGCGCCTCCAGATCCCTCAAGGCCTTCAATGTGGTAGAGATCCGCAACGCCCCTTTACCGTCGCGGAGTCCCAGATGTTCACACACATTTTTTGCCAGACGCGTGCGCGTTTTGCCCTTGTTTTCGGCCAGCCGGTCGGTTACCAAGGTCACGTTTTCAGGAGCGGCGAGTCTCTCTTTGATACTGGTTGTTGCTTTCATGACCCCGGTTTTACGACAAAGCGAAGGCTTTGTACTGTCTTTTCTGCAGGGGGCAGGTGCAGGGCTTGACCGGGACGGGGTCCCGGCAAGGAGTGCTCGTGCGGGGAACAGAAAGTTGCCCCAGAACCGGGCAATTGCTGCTCGAATACTGTTGGCACGGCCGATCCGAAAGATCCTGCCTTCTTTCACATGTTGCGCTACATGGCAAGGCCTGCGGTGGCGCTCTCAAAAATGTCCTTCGATCCGAAAAACGAGAAGGTTGTCTACAGAGCGAACTTCATCGCCATGCTGAGGATCGATCGGATCGAGGTCGATCGATCGAGCCTGTTCTGCGAGGTGATCAAGCCGGCTGCAGTATAGAGCTATAGTATTCACTTTTGACGAAGCTCGGGTAGTGCGAGTAGAATCGAGCTATTGGCGAGGCTCTTGATTCTTCCGGCCATGGCAGCCGTTGACAGGAGGGAAGTAGGATGACTCTGATTGTCATACCACGAGCGGACACGCAAGAAGACCGAGCCGAAGCACAGGGGAAATTCCAGGCCGCCGTAGATGACCTGGTCACCGTGGTTCTCGTTGTTTACGGAGACGCTCAGGGCACCGACGAGATCCTCGAGGTTTGCTTGGCCAGGGCGTCGGTCCGCCCCCAGGTCAGGCGGGTCGTATGGGTCAAGGACGCTGCCGTGCTGAGTACCAAGCAGCGCACCGACTACATGCAGCGCAATCGCGTGGTAGTAGCGATCGGTCTCAACGACAAGATGGTCGATTCCTTGACCCGCGCGAAAGCCAAAGTGAGGCTCTACGTCGAGGAAGCCTTTACCAAAGCGGAGGGTACGCAGTGAGCGCAATGATAAACCTTCCGCGAGCTATCCCGATTCTCCTGGTCGTCGTCGTTGTGGTGGGCGCTTGCGCCTCCCTGCCCGACCGGCAACCGGCGCAAACGACGGACGAAGAAACCCTGTCTCTTGCGGTCACGATCTCGGAGGAGATGGAATCGGGGCGGTCATGGACCCTGCCGACAGGGCGCCACCGGCAACCGATCGACTACATGAGCACCCTCAGGATCGAGCTGGACAAGGAGATCCTGCGCAAGATCGCTTCCACCGAAGAGGACGTCTTGCCGCCGCTGTCCGGCGAAGACGCCTTGCGGCTCGAGCGCCTGCCGCGCCTGATCGAGCTCGTGCAGGGGGTAATTGCCGCCTCCGACGCCGTGCTCGACGATGTCGAGCGATTGTTGACGAGCGAAGCCGCGGGCCTCGATCTCACGACAACCGCTGTGCGAGAGGTGCAGCAGACGATCCACGACGAGGCCAAGACGCGAGGAGAGATCATTACCTTCCTGAGGCAATGGGCCGAGGCGCAGGCCGCGCTGAGCCATCACAAAGACTCCGAGGAATTTGCCTTTGAAGTCGACCGCTTGACCAGGGCTTTTTTTCTCGACGACCGCGGTCGAGATGTGCTGCTCAACATCGAGGTGGTGGGCGCCTTCCTTTGCGAGCAGCTCGAGATCACCCTCGAGCGGACGCGGCAGGACGTGAGCGCCGCGGATCTGCAGGGATCGGTCTACTTGCGCCTCAGAGCCTGGCTCAAGGCACGCGGCGCCGAGTCGGCTCTGCCGCTCCACGTGACCAACTACGACAACATCGAGAACCCCGCGGCTTTTAAACCACCGCGCATCCAGTACCGCATGAGCGAGCCGGACCGGCAGCGCCTGCGCCAGGGATTCGAGTTGGCCAGGGCGTCGGCCGGTTTCATCACCGAGGTCAGGAACAAAGGAGATGAGCTGAGTGGATCGTTCAGCAGGGTGGAGTCGATACTTCGCGAACAGATCGACATTCTCTGGAGCGAAACCTGGAAGCTCGTGATCGGCCAGGCCGAGTCGATCAAGCTCATCCGAGCCCTCCAGATCGTCGAGGACGCCGAATCCTCACCTGAAAAGAAGGCGGCGATCACCGGTCTGGTCACCTTGATCACGAAAATCAACGCTTTCGGAAGCGGTCTGCAGGCGCTCAAGAGCGCTGTCGACGAGCGCCCCTCCACCGATCTGCTCTTCTATCTGGAGATGATTCAGGACCGAGTCCAGGACGTGCAGGAAGTTCTGCTTCTTTCGCTGGAGATCGACATGAATTCCCTGCGCGTCGATATCGGTCTGCTCAGGCCGATTTTCGAGGCTCATCGCGACACCTTCGACGAAAACAGCCAGCGATTGATCGACGAGGTCGTGGCCAATCTCCTTCCGAAGATCGAGGATCAGCTTCTCGCCTTTCTGAACACGCTCGGCCCCTTCGAGCCGCTCATCAAGGCTCTCGCGACGATCGGTGGTTTCCGGGCTCCAACGCTCGCAACGGCGCTGAAGGATGTAGATCCCAGGGTCAAGACCGTGCCCCTCGACAGGGTGAAGCGCGGTACGCTCGCCGTACACGAGACGCCGGCCGACAGCGGCGACGAGATCGAGCTGCGCGTCGAGCTGGTCGACGGCGAGGGCCAGCGCCTCGACGAGGAGCGCTGGTTCTTCCCTGTCGGTCGCTTCGGTGTCGGTGATCAGATCACGAGCCACCTGATCTTCGTGGACCGCGTCGGCACCGGCGGTCAGCAGGATCCGGATATCGAGTTCGATCCGGCGCCCTCGGTCTCGTGGACGCTCCACTATCGCATCCGGGTGGAGCCGGAGGGCGACTTCGGCAGCCGGCTCTGGACCTTCTTCGATCCCGGGATCGGTTTCAGCCTGGCGGCGCTCGACTTCGAGGACCAGAACTTTCAGCTCGGCCTGGGCGTCCACGCCACGCTCTTCAACGACCTTTTGCAGGTGGGTTACGGATACAATCTCAACGCCGACCGAGACAGGGACTATTTCTTTCTGGGGATCGATATTCTGCAATCCCTCGACAACATGGGCGGCATCGTCGGCGGTGGGGCCAAGTGACGGGTCGGGATCAGGACCCTGCGGGTGGGGTCCCCGATCCCGATCGCTCTGGTGTGCTCCGCGCTTGACCTTTCGGAACGGTCAGCTAATGTAGAGATCGTGAATCACCTTTGCTGGTCAATGTTTTAGGAGGTGTCATGCACGCTCTTTTGAACCCTATGATGGATATGATCAATCGTTTCTTCAGCCCTGGACGCATCGGCGTGTCGCCAGGATCGATCGGTTCGTTCCTGTTGCTCGCGCTCCTTGCGGCCTGCTCCACCGTTCCCGTGACCGGACGAAGGCAGCTCAGTCTGATCCCCTCGTCCGAGATCAATTCCATGAGCTTTCAGGAATATCAGAGCTTCCTCGACAGCGCCAAGGTGGTCAGCGGCACGCCGCAGGCGGAGGGAGTCAAGCGGGTGGGTCACAACATCCAGAAAGCGGTGGAGCGCTACTTCGCCGAGCAAGACATGTCCTCCAGTCTGGAGGGCTACGCCTGGGAGTTCAATCTCGTCGACGATCCAACTGTGAACGCCTGGTGCATGCCGGGCGGCAAGGTCGTGGTCTACGGCGGCATGCTGCCTGTGGCACAGAACGAAACCGGGCTGGCCGTGGTCATGGGACACGAAATCGCCCACGCCATCGCCAATCACGGCAACGAGCGCATGAGCCAGGGTATGATCGCCCAGTTCGGCGGCCTGGCACTCGACAAGGCCCTGGCCTCTCAGCCGGAGGAGACGCGTGGCCTCTTCATCTCGGCCTTCGGCATGGGATCACAGGTGGGAGTGCTGCTGCCCTTCAGCCGTCTCCAGGAGTCCGAAGCCGATCACCTCGGGCTCATCTTCATGGCCATGGCCGGCTACGACCCGCAGGTGGCGGTTGGTTTCTGGCAGCGCATGGCTGCCCAGGGGGGCGGCGGGGCGCCTCCCGAGTTCCTGAGCACACACCCTTCCGACGAAACCCGCATCGAGAACATCAGGGGGCTCTTGCCGGAGGCTCTACGGTACTACCAGCAGTAGCAAGTTCAGCAAAGAACACTGCTTCGATCCTCTCCCTGATCGATGGGATGCGGCGGCGGCGCGCACACCTCGTGATTGACTTTCTGCATCGAATCGGGTACTCCATTGTTCCAGAATGGTGAGTTGGACGGAACATATCGACACCCCCGATGGGATCGGCTACGTCGAAGAGATCATCAGATGACGCCACCTCTCGTAGAGCTGAAGACGATCACAAAACTCAGAGGGTCGGTCAGGATTCTCGATCAGCTTTCGCTGTCTATCGAACCCGGCTCGGTATACGGGCTGCTAGGTGGTCCCCAGGTCGGCAAAACCACGGCGATCCGGGTCTGTCTGGGATTGATACAGCCGGATCAAGGCGAGGTCCGGCTCTTCGGTCGGTCTCCCCAAAATCTGACGGAGCAGCAGAAAGCATGCATCGCCTACGCCGCGGCCGGGCATACGCTGCCGCTTCACATGACGGTCTCCGAAGCCTGCAAGATCTTCCAGGAAGCGAGCCCGAGCTGGGATGATGAGCTCTGCGGCAGCATCCTCAGGGACGGGCAGGTACCACTCCATCGCCGGATCCGAGCCCTCTCGCGAGGAACGAAGCAGTACGTGCGCCTGGCACTGGTTTATGGGCGCCGCCCCCGGTTCCTGGCCCTCGATGAGCCGCTCAGAGAATTCGACGAGGTGACACGCGTCCACCTCCTCTCACGCATCCAAGACCTCGTTGCGTCAGGCGAATCCAGTTGCCTTATCGCCAGCGCGAGCCCTGTCGATGTGGTCGAGATCGCCAACCGGATCGGATTTCTCGACAAGGGCCGGCTGGTGCTCGATGGCTCTCCCGGAGAGCTGGTGGAAACGACCAGGAAGGTCGTCATCAAGACCGAGGACGAGCATAACGGCATGGGCTCCATTGTGGAGGAGATCTCCTTCTCACCCGCTGTGCTCGCTCTCAGACAAGGATTCCGGGAGGTACGTTTCATCCTGAGAGGGTATCAGACCGGCTGGATCGAGGATCTGAGACGGCGATTTCCGACCTGCCAGATCGAGACCGAGATGCTGACCATCGATGCTCTCTTCGCGGAGATCTGCCGCCGGTAGCTCACTTAACGCAGGCCTCAAGAAACCCGTCCGCCCTGCTCCTTACGCTCCTCGAGCCACTCCTGCCAGGTATCGAAACCGGCTCCCGTCCGCGCGGAGAGCTGGATCAGCGGGGCCCGGGTGTTGATCCGCGACAGGTCGTCGGTTACACGTCGGAGGTCGAAGTCGAGCACCCCGATCAGGTCGATTTTGTTGACCACGATCACATCGGCGGGCTGAAAGAGGGTCGGGTATTTGGCCACCTTGTCGTCACCCTCGGGAACGCTCAGCAGGGCCACGCGCAGGTGCTCACCGAGGTCGAAGCCTGCGGGACAGACCATGTTGCCTACGTTTTCGATGAAGAGAAAATCTACGCGATCCAGCCGCAGGTTCTCGAGGCCCTGCGCGACCTGGGCGGCGGAGAGGTGGCACCCGCGGCCGGTGTTGATCTGCGCCACGTCGGTATCGTCCCGGGAGAGCCGCTCGGCGTCGCGCGTGGTCTGCAGGTCGCCCACCAGCACCGCGCAGCGGCGTTGCGGTTGGAGCTGATCGATGGTTCTCTGCAGCAGGGTGGTCTTGCCGCTGCCTGGAGCGCTGGTGATGTTGAGAGCCAGAACGCCGGCCGCGTTCATGAGCTCACGATTGGCCCGGGCCACGGCGTCATTGTCCCTCAGTACGTTTTCGATGACTTTGATCTTCATAGGTCGCTGTCCTCATTCCTGGTCTGTCGCGGTTTTGCGCCTCCGCCGAGGGGCCGCACCGATCAGCAGATCCTGGGCAGGTCTTCGCCATAGGGGCGCAGGATGATACGGCGCCCTCCGATCGCTGTCACCATCTCGGCCAACGGAGGGCTCGCGGCCACGCATTCTCCAATGCAGACGGCGTTGCGGCCCAAAGGGTGGGCCCGGCAGGCCTGCAGTACCCTTTGCTCGTCACCGGCTGCCACCACAGCCACGATTTTACCCTCGTTGGCCACGTTGAGCGGATCGAGCCCTAAAAGCTCGGCGGCATGACGCACCGCCGTTGTGACCGGCAGAGCTTCCTCGCGGATCTCCACGCCGAGCGCGGTGTTTTCTACGAGGTCGGCCAGTACGCCGGCCAGGCCCCCGCGGGTGGGATCGCGCAGAAATTTCACGGTTCCGCCGCCGCACTCCAGCATCGCTGCCACGAGCCCGCCGAGGGGTGCCGCGTCGCTTGCGATCCCGCTGTTGAGCCCCAGGTTTTCGCGGGCTGCCATCACCGCCAGGCCGTGCTCGGCGAGCGTGCCGGTGACGATGATGCGGTCGCCGGGAACGATCCGGTGCACATCGAGCTGCACATCGGACGGCACCTCGCCTACCCCGGCGGTGGTGATCAGCAGCCCGTCGCCGCGGGCGCGCTCCACCACTTTGGTGTCGCCGGTGGCGATCGGCACCCCGGCCTCAGCCGCGGCGGCGGCGATCGAACCCACCACGCGGTCGAGCACCTCGAAGGAGAGCCCTTCCTCGATCACCAGAGCCAAGCTGAGCGCCAGTGGTCGGGCACCCATGACCACCAGGTCGTTGACCGTACCGCACACGGCGAGGCGGCCGATGTCGCCGCCGGGAAACTCGATCGGCTGGATCACGTAGGCATCGGTGGTCAGGCAGGGACGCCCTGTCATGGGGGGCAGGAGCGCGCCATCGGCGAGCGGTGCCAGCAATTCGTTGTTCAGTCTGGGGAGGATCCGCTCGTCGAGCAGGCGACGTGTCAGCTCGCCGCCACCGCCATGCGCCAGGACGATTCTCTGTTCCCCCGCCGCTAGAGTCTCCGGCAGTGTAGCAATTTTTTTGCTACCGACGTCCCGGTCATTCCTGGTGTCTGCATTCATCTCGATCTCTCCACGAGCGCATATCGGTGCCAGGCGGCGCAGGTTCCCTCGCTGCTCACCATACAGGGCCCCACGGGGTGCTCCCGCGTGCAAGCCCGGCCGAAGAGCGAGCACTCCGGCGGGTCGATACGGCCCTGGATGACCTCGCCGCAACGGCATCCCGGAAGCTCATAGTCTTCGTCCACGGCCAGTCCGAAACGCTTTTCGGCGTCAAACTTGCGCAACGCTGGGCGCAACGCATACCCGCTCATGGCGATGCGGCCGATGGCGCGCCACACAACGTCGGCGGGCTCGAAGACCTCCTCCAGACGGTCCAGGGCGACGCGGTTGCCCTCACGCGTGACGGCGACGGAGTAGACGTTGTCCACGCGCGGCTCATTCGCGGCGATCTGCCGCACGAGCGAGAGGATGCCGCGCAGCATCTGGACCGGTTCGAACCCGGTTACCACGCAGGCCTTGCCGTAGCGCTCGGCGACCTCCTCAAAGGCGTGGGAACCGGTGATGACGCTGACATGGCCGGGCAGCAGAAAGCCGTCGATCGGAATGTCTCCCCCGCGGAGCAGGAACTCGAGCGCCGGCAGGACCGTCTTGTGCCCGTTCAGCACCGTGAAATTGTCGAGCCCCCGGGTGTCGGCTTCCAGAACCGCCAGCGCCGTGGCCGGCGCGGTGGTTTCGAAGCCCACCGCCAGGAAGATCACCTGCTCCTCCGGGTGCGTTGCGGCGTAGGCGATGCCATCGCGGATCGAGTAGCAGACGATCACGCGGGCGCCGCCCGCTCGCTGTTGCTCGAGGCTCCCCTGCCGGCCGGGGACACGGAGCATGTCCCCGTAGGTGCAGACCGTGACGTCCGGGCGCTGGGCGGCTTCGATGGCGCTGTCGATGTAGCCTTGCGAGGTGACGCATACCGGGCAACCGGGACCGCTCACCAGGCGCAGGTTCGCGGGCAGCACCGTGCGGATGCCGCTGCGGAAGAGCGAAACGGTGTGCGTGCCGCAAACCTCCATGATACGGATCTTTTCGAGATCTGCAGCCAGGCTGCAGATCTCGTCGATGAGTCTACGGGCGTTGTGTGAATTCACTACGAATCCTCGTGTCCGAAGAAAAGTCCGATCGCGAATTAGGATCGCGGTCGCTGTACGTGGATGATGGCTGCTTGCGGTCACTCAGGAGCCGGCTTATCCAGGATGCCCGCTTCGTGCAGGTAGTCCCAGGTTTCGCGCGCTTCCGACTCTTCGAGGCGCGAAATGGCGTAGCCTGCGTGAATCAAAATCCAGTCCCCAACCCGTGCCTGAGGAACCAGAGCAAGGCTCACCTCCAGCCGGCTTCCCTGGAGATCAACAGTCGCTGTTGACAGTCCGTTCTCACGCTCCATGCGCGATGTGATCTTTCCTGGAACTGCTAAACACATCTTCTTCCTTCCCGATGCTATTCTATAGCACTTTTTTGTGCGGCGATCACGGCTTGACCCAGGGCGATGCCTCCGTCTCCGGGAGGAACCCGGCTGTGGGTCAGAACGTGGAATCCTCGTGCTTCGAGCTTGGCGGCGAGCCCGAAGAGCAGCAGACGATTGGCGAAACAACCCCCGGAGAGCGCCACCGTGCCGATCCTCTCCGGTGCGGCGCAGCGCTCCACGCAGTCGGCCAGGGCCTCGACGAGGGTGGCGTGGAAGGCGCGTGCCATCGCGCAAGCGACCGACCCGACCGTTTCCGTCGATCCAATCGATCGGTCTCGTCGATCGGACAGGCCAGCCCCTTCGGCGAGCAGCGCGCGGATCGCCGGCCCGACATCGATGCGCCAGGGCACGGTACCCGCGGCCTCGTTCCGGCCATCGTCGTCACTCTCACCACGGTTCGCAACGAGGCGGAAGGGCAGGGGCTCGATCGCTCCCTCGAAGGTCTGGGCGGCGGCTTCGAGAGCCCGCGCCGCCTGGGCTTCGTGATGGTTCTTTTCGCCCAGCCCCAGGAGGAAGGCCACGGCGTCGAAGAGCCGGCCCAGGCTCGACGTGAGAGGCAGCGTCCCAGAGCCCGCCAGCCGTTGCGCCGTGAGCGACAGTGCTTCCCCTGCAACGGGGCGCAGGTGGGCGGCGGCGATCTGCGGCCACTCCGATCCCAGGGTGGTGGACAGGAGCCCGGCGGCGGAGCGCCAGGTGTCGCGCGCCGCGGCGTCCCCACCCAGGAGGGGGAAGGGATCGAGGCATCCCATCCGGGTGAAGGCGCTGGACGCCAGGTCGCAGCGCAGGATCTCGCAGCCCCAGATCGTGCCGTCCGTGCCGTAACCGGTGCCGTCGGCTGCCACGCCGATGACCGGGCCGCTGTACTCGTTTTCCACCAGGCAGCTCGCGATGTGGGCATGGTGGTGCTGCACCGGCACGACCGGCAGGTCCAAGGTTTGCGCGTAGCGGGTGGAGGCGTACCCAGGGTGCAGGTCGCAGGCCACGATTGCAGGTTTGATCGCCAGGAGCTCCTTCAGGCGGCTCGCGGCGGTCATGAAGTTGCGGTAGGCCGCCACGTTCTCGAGATCGCCGAGGTGCTCGCTCAGCACGGCGCGTTCTCCTTCGGCGAAACAGACCGTCGCTTTGAGGTCGCCACCAACTGCAAGGACGGCGCAGGACCCGGCGAGCGGCGGATCGAGGAGGATCGGATCGGGAACGAATCCGCGAGCGCGGCGCAGGATCACCGGTTTGAATGCCGGCGTCTCCGTCCCGGTCGTTTCGGTCGCGCTTCCCGGTTTGGGAGCTGGAGTTGGAGCGCCGGTTTCTGAAGCTGCCACGATCTTGTCGGCGGCTGCTCCCGCACCAGGCAGCAACACCGAGTCGTCGATAGGGCGCTCGATATCGCGATCGTGGAACAGGAAGGCATCAGCCAACCCCGCCAACTGCTCACAGGCGGCCTGGTTGTCGGAGCAGAGGGGCTCTCCGCTCGCGTTGCCCGAGGTCATCACTAGCGGCCAGTCGCCGCAGGCTTCCAGCAGGACCGCGTGGAGCGGTGTGTAAGGCAGCATGAGACCCAGATCGGGGCTGCCCGGAGCCACCTCGCGGCTGACCTTGGCCGAGTGTTTGCGCGCAAGCAGCACGATCGGGCGCGCCGGCCCCTCTAGGAGCTCCGCAGCCACGCCGTCCACATTCGCTATGGTGCGGGCCGCGTCCAACGATTGCACCATCAAGGCGAACGGTTTGGTCTCGCGCCGCTTGCGCCGGCGCAAACGGCTTACGACCTGGTCGAGATCGGCGCGGCAGGCCAGGTGAAACCCTCCCAAGCCCTTGATTGCCACGATCTTGCCTTCCTGCAGCAAAGCCGCGCAGGCAGGGATCGGATCACGTTCCAGCTCGCACCCGCGCTCATCGGCCAGCCAGACCCGCGGACCGCAATCGGGGCAGGCGTTCGGCTGGGCATGAAACCGACGTTCCAGTGGATCGTCGTATTCGGCGCGGCAGGTTGGGCACATGGTGAAGCGCGCCATGGTCGTCTGATGGCGATCGTAGGGCACGGCGCGGATGATCGAGTAGCGCGGTCCGCAGTCGGTGCAGTTGATGAAGGGGTAGCCGTGGCGTCGATCCCCGGGATCGAAGAGCTCGCGCAGGCAGGCGTCGCAGGTGGCCATGTCGGGCGTGACCTCGACGCTCGGTGTACCGGTAGCCACGCTGTGGGCGATGGTGAAAGCGTTCTCACCGCGCAGAGGCATGTCCACCGACCGCAGCGACGCCAGGTGCGCCAGCGGGGGCAGCTCCCGCGCAAGCCGTTCGTGAAAGAGGTTGACCACCTGCGCCGATCCTTCGATCTCAACGAACACCCCGTGATCGTCGTTGCCGACCTGGCCCGCAAGGGCGAGATCCTGCGCCAGCCGGTAGACGAAGGGGCGGAAGCCTACACCCTGGACGCGTCCTTGGATCTCGAAGCGTCGGCGGACGAGAGGACCGGCCATCGATGACGAGGAGAGTTTTGGACCTGTCTTCATTGGACTCTGCTTTGGACGAGAACGCTGAAGCGCGAAACGCTAGCGAAGGGGCTCGCATTCTATTAGATCGAGATAAACCTAACGAAAGCTGAGCAAAAAATGGGGTTTTATTCAAGGAACCGCCTTGCCAGGCGCAGGGAAATGCTCAATGATGCCTGCGTGACGCCAAGCATACTATTAGCGCGATTTCGATGCTGTTTCGATGAAAAACCGACATCCATGGAAACGACCTCTCGCCGCCGGCCGCTCGGCTGACGGCTGGAAGTGGGCACAACACCATAGATGCCGGTTGGGAGGCAACCGGATATGGCCAGGGCGATCATCGGTCTGATCGTAGGACTCTTTTGCATCGGTATGTTGTTCTATTTGTACCCAACCACCGTCGAGGGCGGCTGGCGGCTTTCGGTTCAGGCCTGGACCTTCAACCGTTACTCCTTTTTCGAGGCCGTCGACAAGACCGCGGAGCTGGGGATCGATTGGATCGAGGCCTACCCCGGTCAGCGCCTCGGCGGCGACAATCCTGCCGCGCATTTTCATCACAGCATGCCGGCGGCGGACCGCGAGAAAGCCCGCGGCAAGCTGAAGGCGGCGGGAGTCAGGCTGGCGAACTACGGCGTGGTGGGGTTGCCCAACGACGAGGCCGCGTGCCGCCAGGTGTTTAACTTCGCCAGAGAGATGGGGATCGAGACGATCGTGTCGGAGCCGCCCTTCGAGGCCTTCGATCTGATCGATCGGCTCTGCCAGGAGTACCGGATCTCTGTGGCCATCCACAACCACCCCAAACCCTCGCGCTACTGGAACCCTGACACCGTGCTGGAGGTCGTGAAGGGGCGCAGTCCCTACATCGGCGCCTGCGCCGATACAGGGCACTGGATGCGCTCAGGTGTGAACCCGCTCGAGGCGCTCGGCAAGCTCGAGGGACGCGTGGTGAGCTTCCATCTCAAGGATCTGAACGAATTCGGCGTCCCATCGGCACATGATGTACCCTGGGGAACAGGCAAGGCCGACATCGAGTCGATCTTCGGCCTGCTTCGCAGGCAGGGGTTCTCGGGGGTGTTTTCGGTGGAATACGAGCACAACTGGGAGCAATCCATGCCCGAGATCGAGCAGTGCGTGGGTTATTTCAGGAAGGTGGCGGGCGAGCTGGACTGATGACCGCGCCGGTGCTGGCATCGCATCGAAGGGGAGCGGGAGTTGGCCGTCAGGGCCGGCAGAGTGCATTCTGTGCAGGTCTTTTTACTGCAACTACAACCGTACGTGAATGGGAAAACCATAGACACGTTCTCTTCGATTGTGCATAATGTCCGAGGCTAGCAGGTAGATTGGCGGATTTCCAGGACCTCCGGGTGAACCGAAGGTAAGTAATGAGGGGATTTTGTCTCAGCCTTCTGCCGCCGATAAGCCTAATTCAAAGAGCCCAATTTTTGTTGAGTTTGTGGACGAGTCAATCCATTCGAATACGCAGTGAGGTGAGACACGATGATCCGGTTTTTCATTTTGACACTTGTCGTTCCCCTCTGTGCCCTCGTTCTTTCTCCGGCGCTGGTCGCGGAGCCAGACAGCTTCGACAGCGGTTGCAACGGGGGAGGAAGCGGGCTTCTTTCCAAAACCATCTACGTTCCTGACGACTATTCGATGATTCAGGACGCCCTCGATGCCGCCGGGTCGAAAGATACCATCATCGTGCGGCCAGGGCTCTACGTGGAAAACCTGGTGGTCCCCGATCTGGGGATTTCGCTCGAGAGCGAGTTAGGTCCTCTGGTCACGATCATCGACGGCGACGAATTCGCCAGTGTGATCACCATTGAGGGGACCGATTGTCACGACACCGTCATCGACGGTTTCACGATCACCAACGGGAGGGGATCGGGAGGTGTGTTCGATCATTTCGGCGGAGGCATCTACTGCTATGCCGCTTCGCCGACGATCACCGGCTGTATCATCGTGAACAACACGGCGCGGGACTCGGGAGGCGGGATCTGCTGTATCGCCGGATCGCCTGTGATCAAACGCAATTACATCGCCGACAACAACGTATTCGGTTCGGGAACAGGTGCCGGAATCTACTGCTACGAATCATCTGCAACAATCTCCGGCAACATTATCAAGCGGAACAGTGCTGCCGGCGGTGTAGGCGGCATCTTCTGCGACGAGTGCTCGCCGCTGATCGTCAACAACCTCATCGTTCGCAACAGCGCAGGATGGGGCGGCGGCGGGATCTGCTGCAGCGGCCACGACGCCCAGCCACTGATCGTGAACAACACGATCGCCGATAACGTGGCCGGTCAGGGCGGCGGGATTTTTTGCGGCTACTACGCCTCTCCGGAGGTGATCAATACCATTCTCTGGAACAATGATGCGACCACCGGCGAGGGGCCGGAGATCTACATGAGCCCCTACTTCCCGTCTTCGATGGATGTGGAATATTCCGACGTCGAGGGGGGCGAGAGCGCGGTCTTCAAAGGCCCGTCGTGCGGCCTCGACTGGGACGATAACATCGATGTCGACCCCCAGTTCGCCGAAGCGGTGGTGGATGATTATCACCTCACGTATACCTCGCCCTGCAAGCTCGCCGGCGACGAGGACGCATCCGGTCTGGAGCCGGAAGATTTCGAGGGTGATCCCCGCGTGATCCAGGACCAAGTCGCCATCGGCGCCGACCAGTTCCACGTTCATCTCTACAGCATGGACGAGAGCTATTCGCCTCTGAGCTCGGTGGACGTGCGGATCGTGGGTGAGCCCGGCGAGACGGTGACGCTCGCTTCGGGGACGTTGCGCAGCACACCCAAAACGACGCCTTACGGCGATCTCTATCTTGGTCCTCCGTTGGTCAACGCCCCTGTCGGGGATATTCCGGCCTCGGGCATTCTCGTGATCAAGATCGATCTCGTCGCGGGTTTAGGATCCGGGGCCTCTCAGATTTCCGGGGAGTTGCCGCTGCAGTCGCTCGTGGGCGGGATGGTCCCTGGTTCGAATCTGACCAACTTCGTGCTCCAGTACCTCCTGCAGGACTGAGGAAGCTCTCTGACCTGATTGCAGAATCCTGATGGGCGGAAGGTGACCGGCACACACCGCGCGGTCTAGGCCTCGTAGCCCATCGCCGGAGTTGCGGGGTCGATCGATCGCTTGCTCGCGTTCTTTTCGAAACCGACAACTCCGTTCGATTTCCACACCTTCCCCGCGCGTCGCGGCGAAGGTGTGGAGCAGGTAAGCCGAAACTACGATTTACACAAAACCGACTCGACCGAACCCGGCAGGCGATCCCTCTGGATCCTCGTCCGGGAGTTAGACCTCGACTGTTGATAGGAGATGATAAGACGATGATGAAAACCGTGGCGGCTTGTTTGGCCTTCGTCTTGGCGATGTCTCTTGCCTCTGCGCAGGACGCGACCTCCCAGGTCAATCAGACCTGGGTCAAAGATCAGGATCACGCCACTCTGGCGCTCGGCGACAACGATGAGTTCTTCGTGGCCTGGCACTCGGGTGAGGGCGATGGGGATGGATACGGAGTGCTGGCCAGGTATTTTCCCAAGAGTGGCAGCGACGAAGAGTTTGTGGTCAATCAGAACATGACACAATGGGACCAGCGGTCTCCCGACATCGATTCGAACGGCTCCGACCTCTTCGTTCTGGTCTGGTCGAGCGGACGTTCCGTCCCCTTCGGCCCGGGATTCGACGTTTGCGCTTCTGTGTTGAACGCGTCGGGAGACGTGGTCGTGCCCGACTTCCAGGTCAACACCGGCGGCAACATGTCGCTCGCCAGGACCTGGCCGGACGTTGCCATGTGGCAGGACGGCAGCTTTATCGTGATCTGGGCATGCGTTGAAAGCGATGAGCTCAACTTCTACATCAAGCTCTATGACGTTCAGGGGAATGCCTATCCCGGTTTTACCGATCCGATGAAGATCAATGAGAGTTCATCGGAGCTCCTCAGCCTGAGTCGAGGATTCGGGATCCCCGACATTTCGGTCAATGAAGCTGGGGAGGTCTTTGCGGCCTGGGAGAGGATCATGTCGGACGGTCGGATCATCATCTACGGTCGAAGTTTTAATCCGTACACCTCCGTCTACAACGGTGATTTCCGGATCGACTCTCCCTCCCCGGGGGTCCAACAACGCCGTCCCATGGTGGCATTCAACGACTCGAGGGACGTGGTGGTGACCTGGACGGAGCTGGAGAACAACAACGTCGATATCTACGTCAAGCGGTACCTGGGATCGCAACAGCAGTGGGAGAGCCGCTTCAGGCCCCATGACAACACGTCGGGAATGCAGCACCGCTCGGTAGTCGAGCTCGACAATCTGGGTTATTTCATCGTGGCCTGGACTTACAACGACCGCTACTACAGGAACGATATCTACTACAGTTGGTTCGACTCGAGCGGCAACGCCTTTATCGACGATGAGCTGGTGACGACGGGATTCTTCACGAGGTACTACGATCAAACCCGCCCGGCGCTCGATTTCCACACCACACCTGGCAGCAAGATCTTCACCGCCATCTCCTGGGAGAGCGACGACCAGGATGGAGAAGGCCTCGGAGTCTTCGTCAAAACGATGACCCACGATCTCTGACCGCATCGAATCGGGGACAGACCCTTGCCGGGCTGTCCCGCCTCATGCCGGCCGCTCTCCTAACACACCTTGCGAAGCTCCCTCTCTTGGCAGCCACTTTCAGCGGGTCGCGAGCGCGATCGTGCCCGACTGCGCACGATCTTATCGTACGCTGCGAGCGCTGCCTGGAGCCGCTTCAGCTCCTTCCTCGTGGAGCCGCCACGGTCCTCACGCGACTGCTGCCAGGCCAGTTTCCTGATCTGCCGGAGCACGACGTGAGGTTTGTAGTACATGAGCGCGCGGCGCTTGCCGCCAGGCCCGGCACCTCGCAGATCACCCATCATTTTGGCGTGCATCTTCATATGGAAGCCGACCGTGTTTTCCAAGGTGTAGGCGCAGATCCTCTTGTCCTCGCCGTGCTCCCAGCTCTTTAAGAGGGTGAATCTCACGAGATTGCAGCCCATCTCGGTCAGACGCTCCTTTTTGATGCGATCCCTGTCGTAGAGCTCGGGACAGACGAAGTCACCTCGATGGGGAAGGACCGCGAGCACACCGATCTCGGGGCAGACGACCACGTTGCCCTCCGGGTCGTGAGTGGTGTTGAAGCCTTCTCCGGTGAGGAGGTCGTAGTAGTCGAAGAGGCCGTTCTGATGCCACGGGGCCTCGGGAGTGTCCCTCGCCTGAACGACGAGGGGACTGATGTAGCCGAAAGGACCAACGCCCTCGGCGCAGGCGATATACTGCAGCTTGGCTGTCAGCTCGATCCGGCTTGAGAACTGATCCTTGAGCAGCTCCCGCACCCGGCTGTCCTCCATGCCGTTCCTCAGGTAGCGTTGGACCAGGAAATTCCAACTCCGCGACTTGATTTTGTAGAGCCTTTCGATGAGCTCGTCGAGGGACCACACACCGCGCGAGAGGAACTCCGGGACAGAGAGATACTCGATTCCCTTGACGCGTAACATGACTCTAACCTTTTTTCGGTAAACTGTTAATACTTTCGCATGACCCTTCTGTTATCCTATATCTCTCTCATCGGCCGGGATAACCGGTAGGCGGTTATTTTTTTGAGTAATTCCGCCTATAGGCTCAAAAGAGTTGTCAGGGAGGAGCCACTGCGCAAGCCCCCTATCAGGGCTTGAAAAGGGTAGGACTCGCCCGCTATCCAGCTCGATGGGGTTTTTCCCTGGCGAGCGATCACACCCTCGCGGGATTGGCGCCGAGCGGAATCCGAGCCTGCGGCTCCGCCTGCAGACTGAAACCGAGGTGGGATTCAATCGGTGAAGTATAGGGGATGGCGATCACTTCGATAGTGATCGTTGGGCCGTCGAGTTTCACGTCGCGTCCCTCCCGGGGATAGGGATCTTGGGAACCGCTCAAAAACATTCCTGCTTGCCGCACACCCGTTCGATTCTATTTTTTTGCTCGATACTGTCCAATAGAGTTGATCAGTGATCTCGAAGTCGTGTCGTCTTCATCCGCCCCACGTTGAGCGTTTACTGCTACTGCCGGGTTGACGGCCAGCCGGATTCCACCCGTACTACCTGCGAAACATGTTCGAAACATGACAGCAAGGCGATTCACAACGATCATCGATTGGACTGCATCTTTGCCCTCCCTCCCAGTCCGCCCAATGATTGAATGCCAATGATCGAATGCCAATGATCGAATGCCAATGATCGAATGGCGGTTATTTCCGAAGCAGAGCTCTCTGATGAACAGTGTTGAAAGTGTGCCTTACAAAAACCAATTATATAAATTTAAAATCACTATTAATTTTTCATTTAGATTGATTTTTTTATCACTCGGAGACACCGACGAGATCTCAGTCGCCATCATTAAAATCTATGTAGTAGATTCTGCAATCGATTCACATGCAAATAGATTCTGCACGCTTTACTCGGTTTAGCCGTCTGCCTGCGAGCAACTTTTTCAGAACATGCTACCTGGCCGGCGGGGCGGCATGCTGCACGGGGTCGGGTGTGTGGTAGGAGTAGAAATCGTTCGATAATGAGGGACTGCACCGCCATAATGGTCGCCACATGAGAACCGGCACAACGACGGGTATTCTGTCGCGAGTTCCTGAATGGCGGTTGTTGAGGGCAATCTGAAGATCCTGGACAGGCGGCGGGTCGCCGATGCGACGTTCCGCGGGTTTCTCTACCAGGCCTGCGTGGGTGTCTTGCGCTGGCTCGACCTCCTGGAAGCCTGGAACGCGAGATCTCATGAAAATCGGCTCATCGTGGGGATCCGTGAGCTGATCGGGTGCCGAGGTCCTGCCCTTCCACGGACGGAAGCGCGAGCTCGAGGAACTGGAGGCCTGGTGGGCCGAGGAAGCCCAGGTGAGCCTCTGTCTCTACACCGGTCCCGGCGGAGTGGGCAAGACGCGGCTTATTGTGGAGTGGTGCCGCCGGTTGCGCGCGCGCGGCGAGGTGGCAGGTTTTCTATCACGGCGCTGGACCCGGAGATCATCGACCGCGAGGGACTGTTCGATGAGGCGCGGCGGGAGTTCGCCGAGAGGATGCAGACTCACGAATCCGGACTGGAGCCGCCCGAACTCGGCGCTGACCAAATGGCTCACCCCCTCTTCCTGCAGATGGCCGCCCTGGCGGCGCTGGAAGGCAAGCAGATCGCTGATGCCAACGATCTGCTACGCGAAACCCTGGCTCACGAGAAACGCTGCTGGTACCGCGCCGTCGACGAGCTGGGGCTCGAGCGCGCGCTGCAGGGACGGCTCGAGCCACTCGCCGGGATCGCCCTCGACGTGGCCATCGAGATCGGTGATCCGGTCGGTGCAGTCTTGGCCGAGGTGGTGAAATCTGACGGGAGTGCAAGTCTGGCCGAGAAGCTCATGGAGAGGTCCCCGGAACAGACCGTCGCGCTTCGCGAGCTGGGGGTGGTCACCACCGAGATAGTCCTTAGGTGGCGCAAGAGTACATGGCGCGAGCCGAGCGAAGACCAGCGCGTCGAGATCGCACGATTAGCTAACAACCTGGGAGCGCGGTTGAGCGCTCTTGGTCGTCATGAGGATGCGCTGGAAGCGACGGGCGAGGCGGTGGAGAAACTCTCACCCTACTTCGGTCGATTTCCCGACGCCTTCGCTGGGTGGATGAGGACAATGGTCAGCAATTATCTAAAACGAGCACAAGAGACACACCAACAACCCGACCGAGAGCTACTGGCGTCGATCCTGGACCTGCTCGACAAACTCGAATCTCCTTCTAATTAACTGCTTATCGGTGATCACCTTCGTCGGGTCATCGCATCCACCCTAAAGGGGGCGGGCTCAAGATGGTACTGACGGAAGCGCTGCTCGACTCGGATCGTGGCGATGCTGACGAAGCTTGGGTAAGGGGCTGTCAGTTTTGCAAACCAGGATCGATATCGATCAGTACTCGAGCAGCACGGTGACGATGCCGTCGGCGACGAGCGGAACGTGGACGGCGCCGCCGGAGATGGTCAGCTCCGTCTGTGGCTGCTCGACGAGGTTGGTCAGCCAGGCTCTGCTCGGTGGCACAGGCGGCGTGATCAAGGCGTCACCGCCGTCGTGCCCGGCGCGCAGGCGCAGGATCAAGCCATGATCCTCTTCGCTGCGCTTGAGACAGATCAACTGGACCGGCCCCTTGATGTCGATCGAGGTTGCTTTGGCGGGAACATTGGGACAAACCGAACCGTTTGCCACCCAGGCCGCCAGCGGGGGAGCAAGGTCGTGGCGCAGGATCTCACGGCCGGGAGGCAGGTTGCTTGCGTCGCCCAGGCGGATGCAAAACGAGTAGGGCACCATACCCGGCAGACCCGGCTCAGCCTCGATGGGGGCGAAATTCCAGGGCCAGACGAGCGCGTAATCGCCATGTCTGATGAGCTTCCAGGTGAGGGCGACCTCGTCGGTCTCGATGCTGGGCTGGGCTACGGCGTTCATCTCACCCAGGTCGAGGATCGGTGAGTCCAGTGATGAGATCGCCATCCACCTCTTCTGTACTCCTGAGAGACAGGCCCCGGTAGAGGCGGCGAAATGCCCCAGCGCATGGTCGGGCAGGCTTTGGGTGGCAGGTTGGTACCAGCCGTCGGGCCCGTCGATCGTGAGTGTCGTGGGAACTACGAGGTTTGCCGGGAAGGAGACCGCATACCAGTGCGTGTTGATGCCCGGAACCTCGGGCAGCGCCGGCCTCCAGTAGGCGATCCGCACGTCGATGCGCCGCTCCGCCTCGTAGAGACGGTATTCCCGCCCGACTTTCTCCGCGCGGCCGACCACCCTGATGCGCCGGAAGAGGGCGCCCGAGTCCTCGGCAAGGATCTTTACCGGGCTGGGGTTATGGTGCTGCCACTTGCCGAAATCGACCTCTTTCTGGCGCGAGAACTCGATCCCGGCGAAGTGGTGCGGCCCCGCCTGCGCCAGCCAGTCGAATCCCGAGGAGAGCTGCGTGAGGCTCGTGGCGACGCCCGTCGCCGGGTCCAGGGTGAGGCAGTGGTCGCCGGCGGTGACGGAGTGAGCCGGCTGCCACTGCGGCGGCGGAGGGGTGCAACCGCCGCCGGTGATCCGCCAGCGACGCCAGCCGCGTGCCGGCACGGAGACCTCGATCGCCAGGGCGGCACGGTCGGCCGTGGTCCAGCGGAACATGGGGTCGGGCCCTCCCGCGGGATCCACGAGCCGTAGATCCGCGGGCTGGGGGTAGCCACACTCCACCTCGACGACGCCGCTGAAGTCCTGCCCCAAAGGGTTGAACAGAACCAGCCCGGACTCTCCTGCGGGCACGCAGAGCGGGCCAGTCGCGGCCAGTCCCCGCTGTTCGAGGCGCTCGGTGATGTTTTCACAGCTCTCGGCAACGGCGACGAACTCCTTGTTCTTGCGCTGGATTTCGGATGCCGTGCTCGTGAGCGGCCAGCCGAAGCCGCCGTTGGAATGCTCGTCCAGGATCATCGCGAGCTCCCAGGCCCGGTTGAGCTCCCTCGCCGGGTAGTCCACCGCGGCCGGGCCTGCGAACAGGGCCCACAATGCTTCGAGCACGGGAAGGTTGGTCCGCGCCCGCCGCACCTTGCCCACGCTGGCGGGCGTCAGCATACAGGCATCTTCCCAGTGACCCGAGGCGTCTCCGCGGTAGACCGGAAAGGCATCGCCGTAGGCATTCAACAGATGCTCGAAGAACTGGCGTGCCGTGGCCAGTTTGATCTCCACCGGCGGTGTCGGGCTCACGTTCCACTCGCGCGCCAGGTCGGTCATCTGAGACGTGGGGAACGCATCATCATCGGCACGGCAGACCAGGATGGCGTCGAAGGGGTAGCCGGCCTGCTCGAAATCCTGGATGCGCTCCGGGATTTCCGTCATCATGTTGTTGATACTGTCGAGGCCCCAGACCTCGGTGCCCTCCTTGTAGGAGGTGTAGGTGATCCACGAAAGCACTCTGGACCCATCGCGCGCCTCCCACCAGAACGGACGGTCTTCTAGCGGCACCGTCGGTTTCCCGGCGAAGAAGGCGCTAGCGCCCAGAACGGCGAAGGGTACCTGGGAGCCGGCCATGATCCGGGGGATGGCCATGCTGAAGCCGGGGACGTCGTTGAGCATCGCCGTCGCCGGCTGGTAGCCGGTAAGCGACTCGAGCTTGGCGCCGGGGTAGGTCAACCGGTGGAGTTGCTCCTCACCCCAGAGACCGGAGTGGGGGATCAGAAAGTTGGCACCGACCGCGAAGCGGCCCTCGGCGAACCTGGCTTTCAAGCGTGTCAGGGCAGCGGGGGATGCGCGGTCTATGAACGATTCCAACTGATAGATCGTCTCGATCGTCCAGTGGAACTCGGGATATAAATCAGCGAGATCCAGCGCAGCCAGCGTACGCTCATAGTTGCGCTGCTGCATGGCCGAAGGCGGCGCTCTGAATCCCACATCGGCATGCGAAAACTCTACCACATACAGCACCGAGACGTTCGCGCACGAACGCTGCCGGTTCCTCGGCGCCGGATCCCCACCCGCTTCAGAGGCATCCGAGATGGAAACATCCGAATTGGAGGCAGCCGGGGCCGCCCATTGGGGAACCCATCCCTGTATTAAAACGGTCGTTATGACGATCCCTATCAGAATCATTCTGCGCTGCATCACCGCGCTCCTCTATCATGTCGAACGGACCGTCCAAAGACCTTGGGTAATCCGATCTCATGGCCTGCCTTCCATGGACCGTTTTCGGGAAGAAAAAACGGTTAGCCGACGAAAACCGAGCTAATTGGTACTATTTTACTATTTTACCTGGTATCGAAATATTGGCAATAGCACTCCCACGGCCACTCTGGCCAAGCTTCGACTCGACAACCTCTGCAAGTGGTTGTCTCCTTACACGTTCCCGTACTCGAGATCTTCTTCCCCAACCTCGTGTACGTGTCCGTGAACCGCTTCGCTGTGAACGATGTGAACGATCGGTTCCGAGCCACGGCCAGGTCGGCGCAGCGGCTGTTTCGGCACGCTGCCGCTGCTAACACGAGATAAGGACACTGCCGCTGCACAGCCGCGAAGAACGGCGCTGCTACCGACAATGGATGCGGCAAGGCAGCGTCCCACGCTGAGGGATGGGCCGAGGGAGTTTCTTCTACCTGACTCAGACGTCACGGCCATCGGTAGCCCGACTGGCAACTTCTTTCAGGCGAAGAACCACGGCAGTCATAGGCGATGGAAATGAAACATTCGAACACTGATGGTGAGGGAGGGCGGCGCGGTGCGATGTTGAGTCGATCCGCCTGTCCGATCGATCAGATCGAGAATCCGGATTAGCGGCTCGTGTAGCGGTCTCTCTTGATCGCTTTCCAGCGGCGCGCCTTCAGGATGATCTTCTCGAAGAGGCCCAGCTTGGGATCGGTGGGCAGGAGGTCGCGCGCGTCCTTCCAGCGGCCCTCCATGGCGAGCGCCCGGGCCTGCATGCAGAGCGCCAAGCGCGCCTCGAGGTCGCTTGCCTCCATCCCGGCCTGCCCCACGTTGGTCAGAAGGGGCCAGGGGCTCTCGAGCAGCGGGATGAACATGGTGTGATGGCTCATCGGTGGCGACGAGTATTCGGTCTGGTACTGGGTGAGCGGGAGGTCGTCGGTGTTCACCGGCAGCCCCTCGGTCCAACGGCGCACCGTCTTCGGGCCGCACACGAAGTGGCGCAGGAGGTTCGGCACGCTGTCCATCACGTACAGGCCGAGGTCCTGCGCGACGGCCGGAGCGCGCAGGCGCTCGACGATGGTGGCCACATCGATCCTCATCTCGGGCTTCATCGCCACCAGCAGGCTGTGTGCCAACTGGCTACCCTTTTCACCGTAACCGAAGATCATCCACAGGCTCATCTCGGGGAACACGCTGCGGAAGGTGTTGACGATGATGCGGTACTCGACTTGCGAGATGCCGTGGTAGGGGAGCCACTGGATGAAGATCCCCGGATCGGCGAGGCGCAAATCCACGGTCTCGTAGAACTCGCGCGTGTAGAGCACCCATGAGTCGGCCGACTTGGGGTGGGTCGAATCGCAGATGATCACGGGGTACTGCGTGCCCGTGGTGAGCAGGTAGTTGCGCCCGTCCTCGATGATGATCGAGAGCTTCTCGCTGTGGTGGAGGTCGTTGTTTTCACGCCACAGCACGCGGGCGGCGTCGATGACCGTGCTCTCCAGGTCGACCATGTCGAGCGACTTCACCGCAGGATGCAGATTGAGGGTGCCGCCGGCGATGCCGCCGCCGAAGCAGACGGCCAGCGCCTCCTCGGGATTGGGATGCAGCAGCGGGCCGAGGTGACCCATGAGGCGGAAGATCCCCTGGTCCACGAAGGTCGTGGGCACCTCGTTGACGCTGTTGATGTAGAGGTCGTAGAGGCCGTCGATCTTGTCCTGCAGCACCATGGAGGTACCCGTGCGTCCCTCTTCGTAGTAGACGATCTCGAGCTGCGGGCCCACCGAGAGCACCCCCTTCGAGAAGACTGTCTGGGTCAGGTTGCCGGGAGCCAGCAGTGCGGCGAGCAGCGATGCGACCAGGCCCGCGGCCCCCGCGGCGAGCGCGGCGCGGCGCAGGCCCGACGTGGCGAGGCGCCGGTAGGCAAAGCCCAAGAAAAGCATCCCCACGACACCGTTGAGCAGAGCGATCGCGAGCAAGCTCTTCTGGATGCCGATGAGCGGGATCAGCACAAAAACCGGCGCCAGCGACCCGATGATGCAGCCCGCCGTGTTGAGCCCGTAGATCAATCCCACGCTGCGGCCCACTGCGCCTATCGACCGGGTGTAGGCCGCGCAGATCATCGGAAAGATCATACCCATCACGACGGTGGGCAGAAAGACGAAGACGAGCACGTTCAGAACGGGCCACCAGTAGCGCTGATTGAACTGACCCACGCCGGCCAGCCGCACCTGCGCCTTGGGCCCCGAGCTGGCGATCAGCCACGAGCCGAAGAGCAACGCGGCGATGACGGTGAGGCCGATGAGGACCTGCACTCCGCCCAGCACGGCGTATCTCCCACCCTGGCCGATGCGCGTCATCTTTTGCGCCAGCAGGAAGCGGTAGATCAGGCTGCCGAGAGCCAGCGCCACCAGGAAGAACCCCAGGATCGCCGTGAAGGTGTAGGGGTTGCTGTGGCAGACGAAGGCGAGAAAGCGCGCCCAGAGCACCTCGCAGGACAGGGTGGTGAAGCCTGAGAGGAAAGCAACGACGATCAGGATCGAGGCGGTGCGGTGCGTAGATTCCGTCTTCGACCGGGCCATGGTGGCCGGCTCGGAACCGGCGGCGATGGTGGATCCGGATCCAGGCTCGGGCTCGGATCCGCGTTCGGATTCGGCCGTATTCTGCTTCACGACGCCGCCTTTGCCGAGTCTGCGGATCACGAGGGCTGCCACGGCGATAGTGACGTTGGCCGCCACCGCGATGAAGCCGGTGCGTGCGATCCCCAGCGTTTCGATCAGGTAGTACCCTGCAAGCATGCAGCCCAGTGCTCCTCCGAGGGTGTTCAGACCGTAGAGCACGCCGATCCTCTGGCCCACTACTTCCTGCGAATCGACGCAGAACCGCGCCAGAACGGGGAGTGTGCCGCCCATGAACAGGCAGGGCACGAAGAGGATCGGAAAGGTCAAGACGAGGCGCACCGCGCTCACCGACCCGATGTCGCCGGGCAGGAGCGCAAAGATCCCCGGCGTGGCCAGGCGCAGCAGGTCGAGGGCCCACGGAACCAGCAGCGCTGTTGCGGCGATGCCCAGCTCGAGCAGGGCATAGAGGCGCAGCGGATCGCGGATTTTGTCGGCGCGGCGGCCGATCAGGATCCCCCCGACGCCGAGGCCGGCCATGAAGGCGCAGAGCACGATGCTGATGGCATAGGCGCTGTTGCCGAAGACGGTCACGAACTGCCGCGACCACAGGATCTCGTAGATCAGCGCCGTTCCGCCGGAAACGAAAAACACCGCGCAGATCCCCGCTCGCATCAGAAACCGGTTGTTCATGAAAATGCCTGGCTCCTCGTCAGGTGCACATTCGCATCGGTTATGTCACGTCAATTCGGCCGCCGTCTCCCGAGCCGTGGCAAGGTCAACGAGGAACCGGCTGGAGAGGCCAGCGACGATGTCCGCCGGTGACCATGACCGGGCTGGTTTTGGGAATTTTTACAGAAATTTTACTATAGTGGCAGGGGGAAGGGAGTCAACGGATTTCACCCGTCTGCGGCCCTCGCAACGCCACCGTTGTCAACACTGCCGGCGGCAGAGGGCACCACGCAGCGAAAAGAGCAGCACGCCGAGAGCCACGGCACCACCGGCGGCGGCGCCGATCGTGGTGGAGCGGGACAGAGGCCAGATGACGCACACGGCGTACGTCGAGCCCCCTCAGAAGAGCATCGCGAAGAGAGTCCCTACGACTCGAATCGAACGATTCATGGAATGTCCTCCTTCTTTTCTGTTCGTGTTGTGGCCAAGTTCGGCCCGGGAGCTAGATTGTAGCGCCTGGCACGTGGCGGCGTGCAGGGATTATCTGAAGCGCACCTTTCGCCGGTGGGAAGCGAACCTGCTGTCCTTGCCGCGCGTCCGTTGCGGCAGGGGGTCGCGAAAATCGCGTTGAAATGATACAAGCGTTGCTCGATCTGTATCGACGGGCAGCATCGCGGCACGATCGGGTGAGAGACTGAAGCTTTTTTCCGTCGATCCGGCAAGCGGCCGCGACGGGCTGCCGATCGTGTGTCGAGGTGCCGAGGGCCATGACCATGATCCACAAGCACACCTTTCCCTTTTTGTTCGTTGCGTGCTGCGCGTTTGTGCCCCTCCTGCGGGCCGGTCCGCACGAGCCGGCCGGCGCCGGCGCGTTGGTTGGAGCAGCGGCGGACGGTCGTTGCGGTGGTGCCGCGCTTGCCGCTCCGGCCGCGGCGCGAGCGATGGTGCCAGGCGCTCCCGAGGGCGACGCGCGCACCACAAAGATCACGAAGATCTACATCGTCCAGCTTACCCATCTCGATATCGGATTCACCGCGCCTCCCGACGCGGTGGCCGCCGAATGCAAGGCGCGCATCGACCAGGTGCTCGGTTATCTCGATGCCTATGCCACGTTCAAATGGACCATCGAGAGCCTGTGGCAGCTCGAGCAGTGGCTGCGCCTCACCGAGGATCCTGCGCAGGTGAAGCGGCTCTTCGACCACACCCGTGCCGGTCGGATTGCCGTGGGAGGCGGCTACGCCAACATGCACTCGAGCATGCTGGACAGCGAGGAGCTGAATCGGTTCTTCTACCCCGCCGCGTTGCTGCGGCGCCAGCAGGGGATCACCATCGACACGGTGTTGATGAACGACGTGCCCGGTTGGTCCTGGGCTCTGCCGCAGGCCATGGCGCGCAGCGGCTGCGCCTACTTTCTGACCGGGCCCAACACGTGGCTCGGCGGCGCGGCGGCGATTCCGATGGCGGACCGTCCCTTTTACTGGGAAGGGCCCGACGGCAGCCGGGTTCTGACGTGGATGTCGTACAACAGCTACCTGGAGGGGGCCTTCGACTACTGCCTGCACGGCAGCCATAGCCAGATGGAGCAGGGTGTATCGGCCAAGCTCCACGAGTGGGAGGAGGCCGGTTATCCTTACGATGCCATCCTGATCCTCGACGGCACCGGGGATAACGGCATGGCCGACAACGTGGTCAAGGTGATCGGCAATGTGGACTGGTGGAACGCGAACCACACGATCGAAATGATCCTGGCCACACCGGGTGAGTTTTTCCGGCACATGGAGGCGACCTACCCCGGGAGGTTCCCGGTGTGCTCGGGGGATTCGGCCGGATTCTGGGCGGGCTCCGGCAACTGCGGCGCTCCGGTGAGCCAAGCCGCTGTGCGCGCCGCCGGGGACCTGGTGGCTGCCGGCGAGCGGCTGGCAGCGGTGAACGACCTGCTTCGCGCAGGCGGCGGCGGCTATCCCAGCGAGCAAATCGACGCGGTGTATCGCGACATCTCGAGAGCCGATGAGCACTCGGGCGCCGGTACGGGTTGGCCGGGGCTGCAAACCAAGGCCGAGATCGATCACAACAACGAGCTCAAGTACGAGGAATCGCTGCGCGCCTACTCCGGCGGCGAGGCTTTGCTCGCAGGTGAGGTCGATGGGCTGGCGGGCGTGCTCGGGGCCGGCCTGAGCTCACCGTCGGTGATCGTGTTCAATCCGCTCTCCTGGCAGCGGGACGGCATGGTGGAGGTGGCGCCCGCGGAGTTGACGGGCAGTAATGCGTTCATTTTGCGCGACGCAGAGACCCAGCAGGAGATCGCCTACCAAATCGGCGGCGAGGCGGGATCGGTGAGCTTCATGGCGCAGAAGATCCCCTCGGTGGGGTATCGGGTGTACGCTGTCGAGGCGTCGCCATCGCCGCCGCAGTACCCGCCAAAGGTCGTCGCGGGATCCCGGGGACGGAGCCTGGAGAGCGACGATTACCGGATCTCCGTGGGTTTTGCAGGGCTTTCGATCCTCGACAAACACGCCGGCCGGGAGCTGGTGAACGGCAGGAGCGATTTCCCCTTCGGCGGTCTGATCCGCGCCAAGAACGAGGAGGACTTTTTAGGGATCTGCCACGTGATCCCCTTTGCCACGGGGAAAATCAGCGCCGTTGGAGGGTCTGTTAGCGGAACGCTGGCCGTCGATTTCCGGTCGGGCCCGTTGCGCCGCGCCGAGATCGTGCTGTACGGGGAGGTGAAGCGGATCGATCTCACGCTGACCCTGGACAAGGCGCACATGGATTCTGTGCCCTACGCCGACCACTCTGTGCACTATTCGTTCTGCTTCCCCTTCGAGCTCGATGTGGATCGGGGTTTCGCGGCGCTCATCGACAACCCCAACCTGCTGCTGCGGCCCGACCGGGATTACCTGCCCGGTGCTTACGTGGGCAACTTCGTGGCCCAGCACGGCATCGACCTACGCGAGGGAAGCGGTTTCGGTGTGACCCTGGCGGGCAAGGAGGCCTTTTTCAACGAGATCGGCGGGGCGGGGCATCGCAACACGCAGTTCGCCCCGGCCGAGGCCACGGTGATTGTCAAGGCGGTGCAGAAGTTGGATCAGGGGGACACGAAGGATCAGGGTGAGGTGACCATCAAGAGCCTCGACAACGGGATCACTGAGAGCCGATTCGCGTTCGCCCTCACGAGCGTGCGTGTGCCGTCGGGGGCGCCTGCCGGCACGGCCGGTGTTCAGGCATTGCGCTTCGGCCGGTCCTTCGGAATGCCGCTCGAGGCGATCGCAGTGACGCCACAACCGCCGATCGAGGGGGAGAAGACCATTCCGCCGGTGACGAGCTTCATGAGCCTGAGCCACGACAACGTGGTCCTCACGACGGTCAAGATGGCGTCCTTCGGGGATCCGAGCGACGTTGTTTTCCGGCTCCAGGAGATCTCCGGGGCGGTCTCGCAGGGTGTGAAGCTCGTGAGCGCGTTCGCGTTCAGCAGCGCGACGCTGAGCACGCTGGTCGAGGAAGCGCTGCCCGGGGGCACGCTCCCGGTCGATCCGATCACCTTCGACATCGGACCCTTCGAAACGATCACCATCCGCGCTGGACGTGCCGAATCACCGTGATCGGCGCAGAGTTTTACGTTGCGTTTTCGATTTTGGTTGATTTCCCATGAGCGGTACGGATTATCGGGAAGGGGGCCGGGAGCGGACAGGGGCGCGAGAGAGCGGTTTTGAAGCACGAGGAGGAAATCGGATGATAGCCACGTCTTTTGTCTTCATCAACGTCTCCATGGGCCAGGCCAGAAGCGTCTACGACGCGCTCCATAAGACGAAAGGGATTCACAAGGTGGATGCGATCACCGGGCCCTACGACGTGATCGCCACCGTTCAAGGGGCGGACTACAACGAGATCGCCCGCATCGTGCTCAACGACATCCAGACGATCGAGGGTGTGACCCACACGATCACCTGCAACATCGTGAACTTCGAGGTTTGAGAGGTAAAAGCGGCAGTAACAAAATTGTTGCGCAACTTTTTTGTTGCGTTGTCGGGCTGCGGCAGGAGACCGGTGATCCTGCGATTTTTCGAGCATAAAAAGACGGAATCATTTTTTTACTTCACCATCTCCATCCGCTGCCCGCAGCCAGCCGCCGCCGGCTTCCTCGATGCGGTCGAACTTCGGGACGTACGGCTTGAGGTCGAGGAGCGGCGTGCCGTCGAAGGCGTCCAGGCCCTGAACATGCAGGGTAGCGCCGTCCCGCTTGATCAGCTTCACCACGGTCATGCCGATCGGATTGGGGCGCCGTGACGACCGCGTGGCGAAGACGCCGTGACGTTTCTCCTCCCACGGAGTCTTGACCGTATCGGACCATCCTCTTGATTGATCAAAGGCAAAGAGCACGATGATGTGGCTGAAGGTCTCGATGTCCTCGAGCCCCGCCGCGAAAGCCGCCTCCACCACGATGGTGGAGGCCACTTCCGGGGCCAGCCGTCCCTGGCGGGGTGCTGCCTTCTTCGAGAAATACGGCGAATGGATAACGCCGATCGGTTTGAACGTCATGGTCCCATCCCCTGTTTTTGATTCATTGGCCACTTTTGCACCGACGAGATCCCGGCCGCAGGAGGGTGCCAGGACCGTGGCCATCATACACAACACAACCGTTGCAGCGATGCCCGGGAAACGTTCGAATGTCCATTGGCGTCGGTTCATCTTTGCCTTCCCTCTCTACAGGCCCAAATCGGGATCATCGAATTCGACGAGACTTCTAGGTGTTTGATCAAATATATTTGTTCGCCATGGGCGTAGGCAAAGCACTGCCACTCATTGGCGGGTGATCAGGTCGCCTGCGCATTCGCCGCGCGCCGCGTCGTAGACTTCCGTCGGCTCGAAGATCACCACACCCTTGAACTTCTTACCCGGTTTGTGCTTTTGAAGCTCGCTATTGGCGAAGTCCAGCGCCTCACCCGAGGTTTCGTAGCGGCCCGTTCCGATGAGCTTGTAACTCTCTCCTGAAGTGTCGTCCCATACGCACAGCGACACTCTTCCGTTATCCACGACGTTCTGTTTCGTGGCTTTCATGAACATGTCGCCGATGATGAGTTGATCCTCTTGGAACCAGTATTTTCTACCCATGGCGACCACGTTGGGCGTTCCATCCGGTCGGACCGTGGCCATGGCAAGAGTGGAAATCGTCGTAAAAAGCGCTTTGACCTTTTCTGGTAGTTGCATAATAACCTTTCGATGTATCTTGAAAACTCGTGAGACTGTTGTTTGCAGGCCGTTTCGATCTGCATGCGTATCTCGCATTTCGATGCGGAGGTCAGCACCTCCCATCGAAAGCGGGGCGGCTCGGTTCATCAGTCGTAGGCCAGACGGGTTATCTCGTCAGTCAGGGTGGGTTGGATCATCTCCTGCCACTCCGGCGATTCCCAGGTCTTGAGCTTGGTGTGGAGGATGTAGTATTTCTGAGGAATCGGGTGAGTTCCGATCACCACGTCCATACCGTAGCGCTCTCGGATGAAGCCGCCAAAATGGGATATCGAGGGACAGGGGGGATAGCCGACCACGAAACCCGTGGCCAGGTGGACGACCTGCGCGCCGTTGTTCTGCATCTCCTCCGGAGCGTATTCGATGTTACCGCCAGGACAACCCTCGCAGGTGGTGTAGCCGACCACTTCCACCTCTTGGTTCGCGTAAATGCTGAAAGCTCCATCTCTGTTTTGAAGGGCCTTGAAGCACTTCCCGCCGGCGCAGGTGCGATAGCGGTCGCAGATGATGATTCCGATTTTTGTTGATTCATTCATATCATTGGTGTCCAGATTCACGTTTTGATCGCGTTGACCACGTAAAAAATCGTTCCATTCCTCGAAAGTGTGGTGACGGTCCCGTCTTTCAAGAGATCGTCCAGAAATTTCAGAGCTTCGTTGGGATGCACGCCCAAACCCTGGACGACTCCCTCGAGCGAGCAGGGCCTTCGCCTGAGAAGATTCGAGACCGACTCGCGGGAGCCCTCGAAATCCTCGTGTTCAAAGACTTGATCGAAATCGGCGATGATCTCCGCCCGCTCCCCGAACATTTTTGCGAACCGGAGCAACCGCGCTTTTCGAACGGCCGAAGTCGCCTGCTCCGCCGGGGGCCGGATGACGGTATTGAGCTGTATGCGGTCCGGTCGGATGCGTTCGACGAGGGTGGCGATTTTCCGGACCTGGGAATCGCATCCCGTCACCTTTCCGACCAGGAACACCTCGAGCCAGAGTTGTCCTGTGAAGCCGGACCTGAATTGAACGAGACCTTCCAGCATTGTCTCGAACGGAATATCCCGGTGGGGGCGGTTTACGCGTTGAAAGGCTTCGGCGTCGCCGGCATCGAGGGAAGGTACGACAAGATCGGCTTCTTGCAGGGCCTCCCGGACGTCAGGATCCCAGAGCAGGGATCCGTTGGTCAACACGGCGAGGGGAATGTCCGTCATCTTCTTGACCGCCGGGACCAGCTCACTGATCCCGGTATGCAGCGTGGGCTCTCCCGAGCCGGAGAGCGTAATGTAGTCCGGCCGGCTCCCCTCCGCGAGCTTCCTGTCGATCTCTTCCAGTACTTCGGCCAGGGGTGTGAATTCTCTGCGCTCGATGGTTTTGACCGTCGTTCGACCGAGCTGGCAGTAGACGCAGTCGTAGGAACACGTTTTGAATGGCACGAGATCGATTCCCAGCGAGCGCCCGAGGCGCCGGGATGGCACAGGACCGAAAACCCACTTGTAGTTGCGATCGTTCATTGATTGACTCCCACCAGCTCTTTTTATTACCAGCCCAGCATTTTAGGACAGGCCGTGCAGGCAGCGGGGAACGGATGCGCGGCGAGGGCCTCTGATCGTAAATCATCGGCCTCATCCAGCTTTCGCAGCGCCAGGTGCAACAGCGGTTCGCCCCAGCCTTGGAGGTGTATGTGCGTTGCGAGAGGAAGATCGGGTTCCAGAACGTTCCATACTCCTTCGCTGAGGTCGCCTTCCCGCCAGTGGTCGCCCAGCGCGGAGCGCGGACAGACTGCGCAGGCCCGAGAACATCGGCTGGTGATCTCGACCTGCAGCGCTCGTAGCGGGCGTTGTTGTCGGCGGAAGAGGCCTCCCATGCGCATGGCTTCCTCGAGTCTCCTGTACGAAGGCTGCTACTTGGGCGCAACTCGATCCTCTCGAGATGCGGAGCAAGCCCGGTACATGACGCTTGACGGATTTTCTTTGGGAGCCCTAAGTTTTTTTTAACATAGGAACATTCTAGAAAGCAAGAGTCTCCTTCGAAGCCTTTGCATTTTTACAAACCGTTTACATTCGGCAGGCGCGCCGGCCCCGTATACTGAGCCGGAAAGAACGCGGGAGGTTCAATGCCGCCTCGTGATACGCTCCCGGCGACGTGTTGGTCGCATGGAAGACGCATCGAGGCGCAACACCTGTTTATTTGAGGAGCAACGACATGACGGAAAACCGAGGCGGTTTGGTGTTTTGGGGCAGTGGGGCGCTGCTCGCGGCGGCACTGGTGATCTCGTTATTCGTACCGCAGAGCCGGCCGGTTACCGAAGTTGCGCCGGGACCGGCGGACAAACGCCCCTACGTCATGCTCTACGGCATGCACAGCAAGGTGACCGAGTGCGAGTACCTGCTCGCCCGATCCGAGGGCGAGTGGATCGATATCTGGCTGAAGCACGAAGGGCTGACCCAGGAGGAGCGTTACGATACCTTCTATAATCCTGCGGGCCTACCGGACGTTGATTTCGAGACCTGCATGGTGGTCGCCGTGTTCCAGGGCCGCCGGTGGAACAGCGCCGGGGTGCTGGCCCACTCGATCGTCGAGGAGGACGTGGTAGTGCGCCTGCGCTTCAACGACCGTTCGTTCCAGACCGCCGGGCCCGACGGTGGCGGCGTGAAGGTGACGCCCTTCGGGATCTTCGTGATCCCGGCCTCGAAGAAAGCGGTTCTGCTCGAGGAGAACGTACAGAATCTGAAAGGTGGGCCATCCCGCTGGAAAGAGCGGCACCGCTTCGATGCGCAGCGGTAGCAGAAGTGAACCGGCTGTCAATACCCCGGATTTCATGAGCGGCTTGGCGTCGAGCCATACCACATGACATCCGCTCTTGTTCGCTGCGATATAGGGGTGGAACGTCCAACGCGGCTCGTCGGGATGAGGACGTTCCGGGCTGATCGCGATGGGATCGCTCATCCCGCCGTGAAGCGGTTGAAAGCGGAAAACGGTGCGGGTGGTGGTTGTAATTTGTCACCGGTACACGACGTCCTGGCCGAAACGCCTCGAAGAACATCGAGGCTATTTACGAGGAGCATCTCTCGACATGAAGTTGATGATCTTAGCCGTCCTCCTGCTGGCTCCCGTCACGGATGAGTCTCATCGCGTAGCTTTTGATGAAGCCGGTGTTCAGGACAAACAACCCCACTTGCTCATCGGAAGTGGGTACCTCTTTCCGGACGCCCCCGAGGGCGTCGATGCCACGGTGGCATTCGGTCGGTCTGTGGTGTTCGGGTACGACGGGCTCGATCCTCGAGCCATGTACCGGCTCAGAATCACCTTCGTCTCCGACGGATCGCGGGTTCAGAACCTGTTCGCCGGTGAAAACCTGCTCGTGGAACAGATACAGCTCACGCGGTATGCCCCTTTCGACATGACCATCGAGATCCCCCCGGAAGCATACGCAGAAGGCCGGCTCTTGGTGCGCATCGAGCGCGTTGAAGGTCCCAACGCCGTGGTCTCTTCGATCGAGATCCTGTCCACCGCAGAGAAACCGCTTGATCCCCTGCCCGAGTCCTCGGTGCCGGACTTCGCCATGCCCCGCCTCTCGCCCATGCCGCAGCAGGGTTTCCCGGTCGACGATCCCATACTCGACCTGACCGGCACGTGGCGGTTCCATCCCGACCCGCCCGTGAATTTTCATGAGGCCCATGACGGGTGGAAAAAGATCGAGGTACCGGGACAGTGGGTACAGCAAGGGTACTCCGTGGAAGAAGGCAAGGCCGCGGCTTACTCGAGGACCGTCAACTTGCCAGAAGACTGGAAGGGTAAGCGCATCAAGCTGAGGTGCGACGGTGTGTACAGTGACGCCGTGGTTTACATGAACCGCAAGGAGGTCGGCCGGCACCTCGGCGGTTTCACTGCCTTCGAGCTGGACGTAACGGATGATGTTCGTCCCGGCATCAACACACTCACAATGATGGTGAAGTCCCGCTCGCTGGCGGACACCTTGGCTTCGGGCATCCAGTACGCAGCGCACGACCTTGGCGGTATTCCGCGCAAGCTTTGCCTTCTTGCCCTGCCCGAGATCAACGTGGCCGGTTTCCATGTGGAGACCTGGTTCGACGGCGAGTACAGGAACGCCACGCTCGAGGCCCGGTTGGAGATCGCCAATGAGGGACAGGGCGATCCCGGCCCCGCCGCGGAGCTGCGTTTGCGCCTTTACGAGTGGTCAGGCGATTCGAAGCAGGCCGTAGCGGTTGACGCGCTTTCCTTGAAAGTCCCGCCACCGGGCAGTTCGGTGGTCCGGGAGTTTTCGATCCCCGTCGAAGCGCCGAAGAAATGGCATGCAGAGACTCCCCATCTCTACCGACTCGTCGTCGAGCTGTGCTACGCCGACGAGGTGCAGGAACGGGTGATGCGCCGGTTTGGTTTTCGACAAGTCGAGGTGCGGGGTGACGAGTTCCTGGTGAACGGCTCACCGGTCAAGCTGCGCGGTGTGTGCCGCCATGAGGTTCATCCGCTGCGCGGCCGGAGCCTGCGCATCGAGGACTGGTACCGCGATGCCGAGCTGTTTCGAGAAGCCAACTGCAACTACATCCGCACCTCCCACTACCCACCGGCCGAAGAGTTTCTCGATGCTTGCGACGAACTCGGACTTTTCGTGGAGGAGGAGGCGCCGCTCTGCTGGGTGGGCCACGGCGCGAATCCAACCTGGCAAAGCGCAGACCCGCACGACGATGCGAACTTCGCCTACATCCAGCAGAGCATTCTCGAGATGATCCAGAGGGACAGAAGCCACCCTTCGGTGATCCTCTGGTCGATGGCCAACGAGTCGGCCTGGGGCAGGAACTGGCACTTCGCCAATGCGAACGCCGCCGCCGCGGATTCGACGCGGCCGCGCTCGTTCCACGACCAGTGCTATGGCGGATACAACAACTACGGCAGTGCGGAGATGCCGGTCGCCAACTTCCACTATCCAGGACCCAAGGGCTCCGAGCGCTCGGCCGGGATCGAGCGTCCCCTGCTGTTCGGCGAGTACTGCCACCTGAACGCCTACAACCGCCGCGAGCTCATCACCGATCCCGGCGTGCGTGATGCCTGGGGCCGGGGCTTCGCGTATATGTGGGAGACCATACAGCAGGCGCGCGGAATGCTGGGTGGCGCGATCTGGTCGGGTATCGACGATTCCTTCTTCCTGCCCGATGGCCGGGTCGTGGGTTACGGCACATGGGGTCCCATCGACGGATGGCGGCGGAAAAAGCCCGAGTTTTGGCACGTGAAAAAGGTCTACTCGCCTGTGAAGGTCCACCTGGACCGGGCAGTCACAGAGAACGGCACGTTGAAGATTCCCGTGGAAAACCGCTTCGATGTCACGAACCTGAAAGACATCGAGATCGCATGGACCCATATCGGCGGTAGCGGCACGTGCTTTGTCGATGTCCCCCCGCGCGGCGAGGGTGTGCTGGAGATCCCCGGAAATGGAAAGGGCCTTCGCATCACAATCCGAAGCCCGCGCGGCTTCATGATCGACGAGGTCTCGAGTCGGGACGAACGCCTCGATGAGGTGGAGGGGGGCGCCGAGCGGGCGATCGAATTCAGCCTCTCAGAGCATCCGCTCTTGGCAGTGGATGGAAAAGCAATGCTGCTGGATCTGCCCGAGCTCATGATCCTGCCGTTGAATGCCGAGGGCGGCACGCAGATGACGGGTGATAACCAGATCTTCGCTCCCGACAACGCCACCTGCAGTGGTTGGGAGGCTGTCAAGACTTCGAGGGACCGAACCACCATCCACGTAGAGGGGCGATACACGGAGGCGGAGGGTGGCTATTCGCTTGCCATCACAGACGGTGGGAGAGTGGAGCTCGCCTATCGATTCACCTGTAGAAAGGAGATCAATCCCCGTCAGATCGGCATGGTTTTTTTACTACCGCGCTCCTTCGACAAATTGTCGTGGAGCCGCAAGGGTCAGTGGAGCGTTTACCCTTCGGATCATATCGGCCGGCGTAGAGGGACGGCTTTTGCGTTTCCCGCCGAAGAGCGGACCGGTCCTGCGGGGCCGGCTTTTCTACCAGTGCGGCCCTGGTCGATGGACACGACACATCTCGGCAGTAACGACTTCCGCTCCACCAAGGAGAGCATCTACTGGGCCAGCCTGACCGACGGGGACGGCAATGGCGTGCGCGTTGTTTCCGATGCTCATCAGCATGTACGCGCTTGGGTTGAAGGCAACACGGTACGGCTGCTCGTGGCGTACTATGACAATCCAGGCGCAGAGCGTTTTTTCCGCTCTCACGCCGCCACTGAGGACCGGCCGCTGAAACCGGGTAGTGTGGTCGAGGATACGATCACCATCGAGTGGTGTTCCGGGAACTGATCGGTTGGCCCCGTTTTTCCGCTTTCGAGTTTCTGGCAGATGTATAAGCGACATTGAGAGATGATGAGTACCGTTTGCGGGGGATGACCACTACAAATATGCAATATGTATTCGATTTTACCTTGACTAATGTGCACTTCGCTCTTTAAATTGCCTTTTGTTTTCTGCATTTTGGGTGTGACGATGTACCGCAAAACAAGTCTCCACCTCCAACGCTGGAAAGAAGATCCAAACCGCAAATCATTGTTGTTACGCGGCGCCCGTCAAGTGGGGAAAACCTATTCGATCCGGGAATTGGGGCATAGCTTCGATTTTTTTCTGGAAGTAAACTTCGAGGATTGAAACGCTTCCTATCTACGCCGTGAGCCGCCTTGCTGAGTGGTGATCCACCACCACACCCACTCCCCCAGCCCCTTCCTTAGCCTGAAGTTCCTGAGGACGGTGGCGGTTAAAGTGCGTAATAACAGTGCGTTAAGTCTGTTGCCATCTGCATAGACTGGGTACAACGTTAAGAAGCGGTTAAATTCTCACATCAAGTAAATCCAGAGCT